>JFJP01039741.1_pt1 | contig 12760 bp, 7 predicted proteins | sample 431651 | NCBI WGS metagenome assembly JFJP01 (sample SAMN02602958, study PRJNA72255) | Microbial mat metagenome, whole genome shotgun sequencing project. | biome: fresh water; feature: sink hole; material: water; isolation source: purple microbial (photo- and chemosynthetic) mats found in... | reverse complement strand
ATTAAACCGGCACCAAATGCAATTATAAAGAACAACCAAAGTGGTGTTGCTCCATCTTCGAGCGGTTTTGAATCTTCGACAACTGCTGTGGCTGAGGTTGAATCAGAAAGGACTTTTGCAACCGTATCCGGTGTTTGAACGAGGGCGGTATCAGCTATGATTTCTGCTGTTTTAACAGCATATGTTTTTGATCCGACAAGCTCAAAACTAAAAGGTTTCGAATCAAATATGCAGCTTTTATTGTCGCATGCCTGAAATTCAACTTCCCCGGTAACTTTTATTGGTGAATTGCTTTGTATTTTTACCTTTTGTGTGAAGGTAGCCTGCATCGCAAAATAATTGACATTCATTTCGAACATCTCATCATATTCCTCAAGAGGTTTGGGCTCATTAACCTTTCCAATCAACTGAAAACCTTTGGGCTTATCAATTGTGAATATAGTAGGTCGCGGACCATCAGCAGGCACTTTCTGTGAATACAAATGCCATTTAGGACCAATGGTTGCGATAAATTGCAGTTCTGCAATAGTATCATTAATCCTGTTAGCCTTGAATGTCCATTTAACCGGTTCCTGCAATTGTGAAAATGCAGAAAACCCTATAAACAGGTTAATTATAAAAGTAAGCATCAGCGCTTTACCAGCGTTAAAAGTTATTCTCTTCATTAGTATGAATTGATTAGGAGATTACAGTAAAGCCTTTTGGGGGCAGACGGCAAAATTATAAATAATTAAATAAGGCGCTACGTATTTGTAATAGAATTAATTAAGAACTTAATTGATGTATCTCAATTGAATTATTGAAAAGGGATCTTCAGTATAAACAACTTTCAGCGTTACTTGTTTCGGCCTTTGATACAACAGATCCGTTGGTCTGTGTGAAATATTTTCCTGAAATTGAGCCATGATCGGGCAGGTATTTCCCGGTTCAGTTTGTTGAACCATAAAAGATCACACTTTTAACGGTACATATCTGCGGAGGAATTTGGATTTAGAATGAAGGTAGTTTTATTTCTACTCGTATTGCGAAGATTTGATATGCATTTTAAAAGTCTTCAGGTCGAAAGTATCATATTTGCTCATAACATGGGTAACTAAATGAGAAATAGATATAGGCTTTCCTAACTCAATTTGGGTTAAATTAGTGTCCTTAATCTCCCGGCCATCCACAAGAATAACCAAACCTGAGCCAATCGCTTCCATTTGCTGACCATTGGTAATAAGCAAACCTGTATCCTCACCAAGACCAATACCCAAAGTTTTCGGATTTCCGACAACAGCCTGAAAAAGTCGTCCTATCCTTCCCCGTTGCACAAAATGTGTATCAATAATTACATCGTTAATTAATCCTAATCCACTGGTAATCTTCACTTCACCTTTCAGTAGAGCTTCAGTACTGCTTCCCTGGTAAATCATAGTGTTGGAGGCAGCAGCAGCTCCGGCTGAAGTGCCGGCGTATATAAAATCTTCATTACGGTATTTTTCGAGGAAGATATCATGAAACGGAGTTCCTCCAAGGATGGATGTCAGCCGCAACTGATCTCCGCCACTGAACAATATAACATCAGCCGCCCTCAGCCTGTCAAGTACTTCAGGTTCCATGGCCTGTTCGCGTCTTTCAATATCTAAAATGCCGATATTAGTTGCATTCAGGTAATTAAATGCTTTCACGTATTCGGGGCCGATTTCACGGGGAATTTTTGATGCTGTGGTGATAACTTCGATACGGGAATTTTCTTTGTGTTTTGATTCATTTATAATCCGTCTCAGGATACCTGCTTCAAAAAAGTTCAGATTCTGTACTGCATTTCTGTCTAAATCTGTTTCTGTAAAACTTCCTTTATCAACGGCGCCACCAATAATGACCAATTTCCCTTTTATATCCATGCTACAAAATTACAATTTCCATTGACTTTGCCAAAGTTTGGCCATTATCTTCAATTTACCGAAATCATAATGTATGCACTTCAAAAGCAAAAAAAGTCTAACTTTAACAAAATTATATGTCCTTTTGGATGCCTGAGCAAGAACTAATATTCAAACAATTTGTTACAGAGATTAACATTTAGTTTACACTGCCCGGATTATCCATTATTTATTCTAACGCAAATTCCACCTTTTCATGAAAATATTAAAAGTACAAGCCCTTCGCGGACCGAATATCTGGAGTGTTAACCGGAAGAAATTAATCCAGATGCGTATTGACCTGGAAGAACTGGAACAATCTCCAACCAATAAAATAGATGGTTTCAGAGAACGCTTAGAGGCTATGTTTCCAACCATGATAGAACACCGGTGTTCGGAAGGTGTAAGAGGTGGTTTTTTTTCACGGGTTGAACAAGGCACATGGATGGGACATGTAATAGAACATATCGCTTTGGAAATTCAGACATTGGCCGGCATGGAAACTGGTTTTGGAAGAACCAGGGAAACCAAGACTCCCGGTATTTATAATGTAGTATTCAGTTACAGTGAAGAAAATGTTGGGGTGTATGCTGCTGAAAGAGCTGTAGCAATCGCCGAAGCCTTAATTTCCGGCTCAGGGTACGACCTCGATGCTGATATCAGAAAAATGCGTGAAATACGTGAAGAAGTACGTCTAGGCCCAAGTACAGGAAGTCTTGTGGAAGAAGCTGTTGCCCGCGATATTCCCTGGATACGAATGGGAACCAACTCACTGATCCAGTTGGGTTATGGTGTGAATCAAATGCGTTTTCAGGCTACAATTACCTGCAAAACCAGCAACATAGCCGTTGATATTGCATGTAACAAAGAGGAAACAAAACGAATGCTTCAGATGGCTTCCATCCCTGTTGCGAGCGGCGATATTTGTATAGATGAAGAAGACCTTGATGCAACAATCAAAAAAATAGGTTATCCGATCGTTCTGAAACCTCTGGATGGTAATCACGGCAAAGGAGCTTCCATCAATGTAAAAAACAGAGAAGACGCTATTTCCGGAATGGCTTATGCAAAAAAATACGGCAGAAAAGTTATTGTAGAGAAATTCATTACCGGTTACGACTTCAGGGTGTTGGTTATTAATAATAAAATGGTTGCCGCAGCTAAACGTGTCCCTGCAAATGTTAAGGGAAACGGTACAGATACAATTCAGCAGTTAATTGAAACTACAAATCTCGATCCGCGACGTGGTTATGGTCATGAGAAAAACCTGACGCAGATTGATGTCGACAGGGATACCCTCGATTTACTGGAAAAACTGAATTATACTGTAGATACCATTCCAGCCAAAGATGAAATAGTGTACCTGAAATCGACGGCTAATCTCAGCACCGGAGGCACTTCTATTGATGTGACCGATATGATGCACCCTGAAAATATTTTCATTTGCGAAAGGATATCAAGAGTCATTGGATTAGACATTTGTGGCATCGACATCATGGCGGAGAACTTAACACAACCTATAAAAGAAAATGGAGGTGTTATCCTGGAAGTTAATGCTGCTCCCGGTTTTCGTATGCACCTGGACCCTTCCGAAGGTTTGCCGCGGAATGTCGCTTCTCCGGTACTCGACATGCTATATCCTCCCGGAAAACCCTGCCGTATTCCGATTATTGCCGTCACTGGAACAAACGGTAAAACAACAACTACCAGATTGCTGGCACATATTGTAAAAAACAATGGGTTTAAAGTAGGTTTTACTACATCCGACGGGATTTACATTCAAAATCACATGATGGAGAAAGGCGACAATACCGGTCCTATCAGCACCGAATACGTCCTCAAAGATCCAACTGTTGAATTTGCAGTGCTTGAAACCGCAAGAGGCGGAATCCTTCGTGCAGGACTGGGTTTCAGCCGTTGCGATATTGCAGTTATCACAAATATACAGGAAGATCACCTGGGACTGAATGATATTGATTCCCTGGAAGATTTAGCCCGCGTAAAAAGCACCGTTGTAAAAAGTGTAAAAAAAGATGGCTGGGCGGTTCTAAATGCTGAAGATGAATATTGCATGAAGATAGCGTCAGAATTGGATTGCAATGTTGCTTACTTTAGTTTAAACGAGGACAATCCAGTGGTACAGAAACTTTGTAAGGAAGGAAAAACAGTAGCTGTTTATGAAAATGGGTATATTACCATTAAAAAAGGGGAATGGAAAATCCGTGTAGAGCGTGCAACTCATGTTCCGCTCACTTTCAACGGCAAGGCTAAGTTTATGATTGCCAATGTACTGGCAGCTACTTTAGCCAGTTATTTGTGGGGATTTAAAACGGAAGATATCAGCTTATCCCTTCAAACATTCATTCCTGGTGTTGCCCAAACGCCGGGCCGGATGAATATCTTTGAGTTCAGGAAATTCAAGGTTATGATCGACTTTGCACATAATCCTGATGGATATAGAGGTATTGAGGAGTATCTGCATAGTGTTGATGCAGTAAAAAAAATTGGCATCATTGCCGGTGTAGGTGATCGCCGCGACCAGGACATAAGGGAATGCGGCTTAATTGCAGCTAGGATGTTCGATCATATCATAATCCGCCAGGAGAAACATTTACGCGGAAGGACAGAGGAAGAAATTATCAACTTAATACTCGAGGGAATAGGGCAAGCCGACAAAAAGGTAACTTACGAAATCATTCCCAAGGAGACAGAAGCCATAAAACATGCCATTGACACTGCCCATGACGGAACTTTTATTACTGCTTTAAGTGATGTGGTAACTAATGCCATAGAAATTGTTCAGCAATACCTGGACAAGGAAAATGAGGCCGGTGTTGTGTGATCGGATTCGGGATAGGAAATGGAAATGGAAAATAGGTAATCGTTAATAGTTAATAGAAAATCGTTAATCGTTAATAGAAAAAAGTTAATGGAAAATAGTTATTCGTTAACGATTAAGATTAATAGTTTGTGGTTAAATCATTGAATGAGAAGCATTAGCGCGTAGATCCCGTTTAGTATCTTCGAACTTTGAACCGTCGAACAATTCAAACACTTGAACAATTTTGCACTTGGGATCAGTTCATAAACTTTGAATACCTATACTTTGAACCTTTGAACCACTGAACCTTTAACTAAACAGTAAACTACATCCGCATGCAGCAACTTCTGTTTCTCCGCTCTCATCAACACTGGAAATGACGAAAGCCTTCTTTGTTTTAGGGGTAATGCGGAAGCGGTTATCAATTCTTTTACCAATAATCCACACAATATCTTCACCGGAGAGGAGAAGCCAGGTTTTTTCCTTGTCAGCAAGTGAAAATTTCTGATTAATGAAAAAATCGCTTAATTTTTTCTTGCCTTTGAGTCCCAGCGGCATAAACCAGTCTCCTTTTTCCCATTTGCGCAGTTTAAGCGGGAATGTGAGCTTATCCATATCGAGGCAGGCAATTGATGCTTTTCCCATCGGGAGGTCAGTAATGTTTGCCGTTTGGTGAATACAAAGACAAACAGGATGCTCAATATTTAAAATCTCTTTTTCAAGATAGAAAACTTCACCGTTAAAGTGGTCCGTATTCAAATCTGTCAAAGGCTGAATTATAAAGTTTTCACGATCGCGCAGCAGCCGGTGCGTAGGCGAGTAAAACATCTTACCCGAAAATGTATCAAGGGAACGCACAATTTCTTTCACAACCGGGTATGAGAAACCATAAGGTTTTAAAAGTTCATACAAATATGTATTGTGAGGCTCATATTCATATACCCAGTCAATTGAAATCAGAATTCCTTCGGGTGTATGTTGAACAAGATCGGCGGTAACACCAGCTATGTGGCTGTTGTAAATAGTTTCAACATCACGCAGGTGAGTTATTGACTCATTAAGCTTGTGACTGAAAAGAGGGTTAATTTTATATAATTCAGCTAAAACATCGAGCCGGAGTTTGTTGCGCAGGTATTTACGGCTTTTATTCGAACGATCCTCGCGCCATTCCAAATCAAGTTCTTTTGCTACCGACATTATTTTTTCCCGCGTTGTGAACATCAGAGGACGGATAATTTTCCCTTGTTTGGGTAAAATACCATGCATTCCGCTTATTCCGGTGCCACGCAGAAGATTGATAAAAAATGTTTCGGCCTGGTCATCCAGATGATGTGCTGTAGCAACAAAACGATACCCGTTTTCAGTTACAAGTTCTTCAAACCATGCATACCGAAGGTCGCGGGCAGCCATTTGAATTGAGATCTTGTGATTGGAGGCAAATTTTTTAGTATCGAAATGCTTAACATAGTAAGGAACCCCGGCCTGATCAGCAAGATTCTTAACAAAGGTCTCATCCCCGTCTGATTCCTCGCCTCTTAATCCAAAATTAACGTGTGCAATTCCGAAATTATAGCCGGCATCTTTAAAAAGCTGCACCATTACAACTGAATCAACGCCTCCACTGACTGCCAGCAAAATACGGTCCGCCTGATCGAATAATACTGAATACTTAATATATGCTTTGAATGCTTGTAACATATGCACAAATGTACATTATTTTTTACTTTACAAGTATCCTTTGAAATTTAGAAACTGTCTAAATATAGTAGTTTGAATTCCTTAAGAATGTCCCCCGATTATAATCCGCATAATTTTGAGATTAAGCACAAAAAAGCGGACAATCTGCCATGGAAAGAATTTGCGCCAGAAACGTGTACTTCCTGTAGGAACCGGCGGATAAGCTTCGTCTTTATATCCTTTTACAATATTTTTCTTTATCATTTTTTTAGCCTTTAAGTAGTATTTAAATAGTTCAATTTAATTTATCTCAGGGAATTTAAGGGTTTTGGTTTTGGGTGTTAGATTTTGGGGATAACATCCGGAAAATAATGTTTTAAACCATTGCCTGCGCCACTCACCCCGTCGCTCCTCGTTTAATCTTCCCGTTCCATAACAAAACTCAGCTTATTCAGGTATCATCCACCAGAAAGGCAAGGCTTTAGCCTTATAAATAAACATAAAATGAAGCACGAGCTTGATCCAATGGCCGGCAAGCCCGGGTTCGCCCATGGTATAACTTATGTCACGGCCCCATTGCGGGAACTTTTCATAATCGGGCACAACCGGAAAAACGGTCATGGTAGCAGCCATTCCATCGCGCAAGCCATATCCCGAAGAGATGATACAAGCAGCTCCCATTTTACCCATCGAGGCTTTATGTCGTAAATCGCTACGCCCTGTTTTAATGCGTTCGGCAATATTGAGTGCTACAACTTTACCCATTATACCTGATGGCATGCCTGTGCGTGGTGGTGTCGGGAAAATAGCAAGCCCGTTTTTATTTGTCATGGGCTTCGAAATGGCATGTGGCGGAGCAAAAGCAATACCAGCAGCAAAAATATTATCAAATTTCGGGCTCTGATAAACGGATGGCCAATCGGCCACCGACCAGTCCTCGAAGTCTTTCGGCTTATAATCTGCATCTACTTTCATAAAACCGCTAGGTGCGAAAAGCTCAGCAGTCATATCTGTTCCATCTTTCGAAAAAGCTTTAATTCCGACTCCGGCAAAAGCAGGTATCAGCATTGAAAAATCGAATTCCTGAACATGTGTTTCCCCGTCAAGCGTCTGATAATGGGCTTTCCCCTTTTCAACCTTAGTAATTCCAGCCCTCTTAATCCATTTAATTCCATATTCCGAAAGAATGGATTCCGAAAAAATACGGGTCGAAGTCACATATCCGCCTTTTTTAATAAATGCACCTCCCATTCCGAAATCACCCACTTCATACTCATTGGTAATCCAGGTAATTTCGGCCATATCGTTAAGTTTCCGCTTATTTATTTCGAAAGCCACATTCAATGCATATTCAAAAGCAGCACCCTGGCATGTTGCAGTTGGATGACCCGTTCCAATCAGGAAACGTTGTTTTTCACCTTTCGCCATTTTGCCGAGCGATTCCTGCAGCTTATCCCATGCATGACCTGCATGCTGATAGGTGCATACTGATTCGCTGTACCCTTCAGGACCTAATCCTTCGGTTGCGCCAAAATTAAGTTTAGGTCCGGTAGCATTTATAAGGTAATCGTATTCAACCTTTTCGGTTTGTCCGCTTTTATCCTGGCCTGTATATTCTACCGCGACAAAGGATTTCTGAATATCTGTATCTCCATCGGGAAATATGGCTGTTGCTTTAGCCTGTTTATATACGATACCAAGTTTTTTATAAACCGGGGCCAATTCAAAGGTGACGTTTTTCGCAGTCATCTGGCCTATTCCAACCCATATGTTGGAAGGAATCCACTGGTATTTTGTGTTAGGACTTACGACGATTACTTCGTGATTTCGCCCTAGTTTCCGCTTAACAATCTGTGCGGCAGTATGTCCGGAAATACCGGCTCCAAGAATAACAACCCGTGCCATAAATAACTTTTTATTTTAGTTAAAGGTAGCATTAAATATACACCAACAACAATTGAAATTAAAATTTTAATGCCTGGTATTTTTACAAATCAGAAATATATTCAAATTTAAGAGATAACAGGAGTATGTGACAACCAGCATTTATTGAAACTCCCTGGATGATACAAGAAATGGTTATATGTTTCCTTTGACCCCAAATTACGCAGTAGTCTAATCGGATAACCAACTATTTTCATAGCTTTGTCACATCTTCAATTCAAAAAAAATCAAGACAGAATTAATTAAACCAAAGTCAGCCCGTATCAACAAACTTGTTAAAATGCAAAATAAATTATTGTTATTCCTGCTTCTTTGTTTATTTCTCCAGGTAAGTATTGCGCAAAACCCGGGAAGCATCAATCCTCAAACAGAAGGGTTAACTATTTTATATACAAATGATTTGCATTCCAATTTTGAACCTATGAAAATAAGTTGGGTCAGCGAAACAAGGAAAGTAGGCGGCTTTGCCAATATTGCAACTATTGTAAAAACGGAGAAAAAGCTAAACCCAAATGCAATTTATTTGGATGCAGGTGATTTTTTCACAGGTCCTAATTTCTGTTCATTAACTAAAGGCGAGGCTGTTATTGATGTGATGAATAACATGGCTTTGGATGCTACCTGTATTGGAAATCATGAATTCGATTTTGGATGGGAAAACATGATTGATCAATTCAAAAAAGCGAATTTCCCAATACTTAACGGGAATATTTTTTTGGCAAGTTCCGAAAAACTGGTTTGGAATAATCCTTTTATGATTTTCAAGAAAAACGGAATAAAAATCGGAGTTATCGGGTTGCATGGAAAATTTGCATTTTATGATACGGTTTCGGATACAATGAGGCAGGGAATTGAAGCAAAAGATGAAGTGATATTTCTTCAGAAGTACATTGATCACTTAAAAAATCAGGCAGACCTCATTATATTACTTGTACACGAGGGAATACCCGGCAGACAATCGTCCAATGGAAGCACCGATATTGGAAGAAATTTGCTTACTGATATTGACCTTGCACAAAAAGTAAATGGCGTGGATATATTAATAACCGGGCATGCCCATCAAGGCACTCCACAACCAATAATTAGCAACGGGACAATTATTGTTTCAACTGATGCTCTAGGACTTGAAGTTGGAAAGCTCGAAATTCAATATAACAAATCACTTGATAAAATAATCAGTTATACCAATGCATTGAATTATGTTTTTGATGATGAAATAGAGGATGACAGCATAACACAACAGGCTATTGATAAATGGAAAAAGAAATTAGCTGAGATTACCGATCAAAAGCTCTGTTTAATTTCTCAACCACTAACCCGATCATATGGCGAAGAGTCGTTATTAGGTAATATGATAGCCGATGCCATGCTTCATGCTTTTCCTGAAAACGACCTGGCTTTGGTTAACAGTGGTGGGCTTCGAGAGGATATACCAGGACCTACAGTGACCGCCGGAGATCTGATAACAGCTTTTCCTTTCCCCAATACAGTAGTGCAAGTTGAAATGAAAGGTAAAGAGCTGAAAGAACTATTTGAACATTCAGCCGGCCAAACAAATGGAGTATTGCAGGTTTCAAAAGGTACAGTTATACATTATAATGATTCGTTGCCAATCGGGAGGAGGGTTACTTTGTGTACTATAAAGGGTGAATCATTAAATGAGAATACGATCTATAAAATACTAACAAATAACTTTTTAGTCCAGGGAGGAGATGGTTTTCTGGCTTTCAGAAAGGCTGACAACAAGAGAGAGACAAATATTACAGTTATCCAGATTATGACTGATTATATGAAGACTTTTGAAGTATATAAACCTCTATTATATGGAAGAATAGTAAAAGAGAACAAATGATATCATAAATATTATTACACTAAAGATTTTCCTCAGAAAATAAAATGCTACATCAGAATTTCATACACCTGATCTTTTTCTCATAATAATTCTTGCCTTCATCAGTTACTATTCCTCTTATAAAAGTATCGAACATTACATCAAAAAGCACTGAGAATGAAATAGTTTCATTTGGGAAAAAGTCGGGATTATGTAAATCGATAAGACGGCTTATGTAAATGCGTGAAACCAACTCGGCACTTAAGTCGGGACGATACATGCCCTGATGCATGCCGTGTTCAAAGTTCGATTTGATTTTTGCGTTTACGAAACTAATACGTTTTTCGACAAATTTTTGCCTTACTTCTGAAAATCTGGACCGCAGATCAAAGGTTATACTTGGGAAAATATTTGCAAATTTATTGCTGATCTCCTTACTTACTACTAATAAACCATCAATTGCATTGGTTCCTGTAAAATCAAATTCAGAAAAAATATTTTCGAGATTTTGCTGCTCATAATTGAGTATTTCCTCCACCAGACCCGATTCGGTGCCAAAAGCACTTACCAGTTTTTTAGCTGGTAGCTTAAGGTCTTTAGCCAGGTTTTTAAATGTGAATTTGTTTGAAGTATACCCTGAAAGTAATTTCCTTACATCTTCAATCAAAACAAGGTTAGTAGTATTCATAATGGTGATTGTGTATTATTCCGGTTTAAGAAAAGTATAATACCGGCATTTTGGTAACATTCCTAAATCATTTAAAGGGATATGACAACACAAAAGAGTTGTATGCATTAAAAAATATTCTGTTCTGTCAATAAAAAAAAACCTTACAGCCTTTCCCATTTTGCATAATAAATTCAACCGGCGTTCGATAAAACAAACCTTTAATGCAATAATCTTTTATTACCTGACACACGAATCCCTCTGAACAATTAAAAGTGATTTATCATAACGTTTGCTAAAGTACAATAAAAAAAAATATGTTCATCCATCCACTGATACCATCTGTTGTAAAGCAACGATTATCATATTATGGGTCACATGGAACTTACTCATATCTAGTTTATTTTTTATCAATGTTCACTTCGGCAGGCACATCGGAAAGCTCAGCGTGGCACACAGTGAATCGCATGAGCTAAAAGTTCGCCATAAATAACCATACCTCTGTGCAACAACTGATTGCAATGATTCATTTTATCTTTTGCAAGTTACCAGGATCAGTCTGTTTACTGCATTTTTGTAGAACTTTAAAAAATCGTATAATAGTTGGACCTTATTCCCGGGACGATTGATGCATGGTTGATTTTAATCAACAAAATCTCACTAATTTCCTCTTATTCAAAAATACTAAAAGTTTGTCAGTGAACTAAAAAATCTTATAAAACTGATGAACATCTAATTTTAGTATTTTTGGCTCTCAAAAGCATTTTGTAAAACAATAAAGCATTAAAATCCCTATATTCAATTCACACCAAACCTTATCGCCCTAACTATGTTAAAACGTATTGCACTACATTGGCAGATATTAATCGGACTTATACTTGGAGTAGCTTACGGAGCATGGTTTCCTGAATATGTGAATTATGTGAGCTGGCTAGGAGTGCTCTTTTTACGGGCATTAAATATGGTAATTGTACCGGTAATACTCTGTTCAATTATTAGTGGAGTTGCAAGTGTTGGCACTGCCGATAACCTGGGCCGTATCGGGCTGAAAACCATGGGATTTTACATGATTACAAGCCTGATAGCTATTGTTACAGGGCTTGTGCTGGTTAATTTTACCAAACCTGGAGTTGGTGCTGATATCGGGTTAATACAAAAAGTTGACGGGCTTAGCAGTACACACCAATCCATTGGCGAAACACTGCTCAATATAGTCCCTAAAAATATTTTCCAGGCTTTCAGCGAAGGGCAAATGCTTTCGATCATCTTTTTTGCTATTCTTTTCGGGTTCTTCATCATTAAAGTAAACGAAAAACCACGCAGATTCCTGACCGATTTCTTCAGTTCAAGCCTTGAAGTAGTAATGGAAATTACCATGTTCATCATAAAATTTGCCCCTCTTGGAATTTTCGGTATTGTAGCCAACCAGATCAGCCAGGTTCCTGATTTATGGATACTTGCCCAAAGGCTCGGATTATATATGCTTACTGTAATTGCAGCATTACTTATTCATATGTTAATTACATTATCCATTACTTTAAAGGTGCTTGGGAAAGTCAATCCACTGCAACATCTGAGGAATATGTCGGTTCCGATTCTTACTGCATTTTCCACCTCATCATCCAACGCAACCCTGCCACTTTCGCTCGAAGCAGTTGAACACAAAGGCGGTGTTTCGAATAAAATTGCCAGCTTCACATTGCCATTAGGTGCAACTATCAATATGAACGGAACCGCTCTTTACGAATGCGTAGCGGTTATGTTTATCGCTCAGGCTTATGGCATAGATTTGAATTTTACACAACAAATGGTAGTTGTTTTTTCAGCTTTGCTTGCTGCCATCGGATCGGCGGGAATTCCCATGGCCGGACTGGTGATGATGGCGATTGTGATGAATGCAGTTGGCTTACCACTCG
>JFJP01039740.1_pt1 | contig 12761 bp, 11 predicted proteins | sample 431651 | NCBI WGS metagenome assembly JFJP01 (sample SAMN02602958, study PRJNA72255) | Microbial mat metagenome, whole genome shotgun sequencing project. | biome: fresh water; feature: sink hole; material: water; isolation source: purple microbial (photo- and chemosynthetic) mats found in... | reverse complement strand
GAAGTAACAGTTCCTGAGAAGGGAGATGATTTTGTCGATATTCTGAACAAAGACGGGGAGTTGGTATGGCGTCTTGAGGCCGAAGGGCTCGAGCCAGGTAAGCATCAGGTTGTTTGGGACGGATTCAACCATCCGGGTATGTATAATGTTTATGTGAAAGGAATGGGCTGGGATGCTGAACGTGAAATGGTGATATATTCCTGATAATAAACAATATAACTTTATGTAAAAAGAGGCTGTCTCAAAAGCACCTTCTTTTTAATAACCCCTAAATCCCCTAAAGGGGACTTTCTGACTATCAGAATCTTACAGAATCCCGCTTAGGCGGGACAGGGGGTGAAAAAAGTATTTTGAGACAGCCTCTTTTTAATTTTTATACAACTGCTGATTCCAGGATCTCTTTAACCCTTTGTGCTACAATACTCACCTGATCAGATCTGAGTAATACAACTCCAATATGCAGTGAGTTACCCCCTCCTCCTGAAATAATACTCGGTGTACCTTCTTCAAGGGCTTTTGCTACTTCTTTGCCATCAGTTTTTACCACAGCCTGATCCCATATCACCCTCATACTTGGGACGGCGTTTGCCGGTCCAGGACTGACAATTGTCTCACACTTTACTGAAGGAACTCCTTTTAATGTTGCGCTGATACTGTTGATCCTGTCGAGCCATTCCTGCCACTCTTTTTTATGATCTTTTTCAAGATAAAGTTTAAGTGCGGCATACATACCAAAGATCTCTTCCTTGTTTACCTTCATTGCTCTGCCAATAGGGCATTCATGGGGACTGTTATTTAGTTTTGCAGCTTCAATAAGATCCTTACGGCCAAAAAGCAATCCTGCACTTTGAGGACCCATAATCATTTTTCCTCCTGAGAATGTGACAAGGTCAAATCCCATTTTCTGATATTTGAAGAGATTTTCTACTGGAGGAACATCGGCAGCAGCATCAATAAATGTTGGTATGTTGTGTCTTTTTGCAATAGCAATAAATTCTTCATGCTTTATCTTGTCTTTTGGTGCGCCCCACGATTCAGCCCCGTTAAAATAGAGTGCCATAACAGTATTGCTGTTGATTGATTTTTCCATATGACTGGCATCGTCGACCTCTACCAGCTTAACACCGGTGCTTCTGACAGATTGATCAAATACGTACCTGTGTGTTTTTTGAATTATTACTTCTCGTTGAGGACCTGGCAGGTTTGGAAGTTCTCTGATCAGTTTCTGATCCATGCCTGTTATGGCAGCAGCGGTACCAAGAACCAGGGCGCCCGATGCTCCTGAAGTAACCATAGCTGCTTCACAATGAAGCATCTCAGCTATTTTTGCGCCAGCTTTATCCTGTAATTCAAACATATTTGCGAAGTCGTGGCAGGTCGAATTAATGGCATCCAAAACCTCAGGTTTCATAAGAGACCCTGACAGATATGTCATCGTTCCTCCGGCATTTATTCTGGGCCTGACACCCAATTCTTTAAAAAAATCTCTTTTAGGCGCAACAGGTGATGTATCAGTATCTGGAGTTGCAGCAACAGACTCCATAGGAAATCCACACCCAATAGCTACTCCTGCTACAGGTAATATTGATAAGTTTCTTATGACTTCTCGACGTTTCATAGTATTAAATATTTATTTTTTATTTTGAATAGTTTACAACTCTGGCACTATCGGAAGCAGAATATGACTCAGTTTAGTTCCTCCATGATATATGGTCTGTTTTGCAATACGGACTTCTGCACTGCTTCCCAGGGGGGCTCCAGTATTTGGGTTTCTGTCAAATTGAGGAAAATTACTTGAAGTAATATCTATGCGAATACGATGGCCAGGTAAAAAGACGTTTGCAGTACCAGTTAGTTCAATGTCATACTCATATACCTGATCTGGTGTCAGCAGCTTCATCTTATCCAGGCCGTTGCGAAACCTTGCCCGTAAGATACCTTCAGAGACTGGCATTGAAAAGCCATCCGGAAATACATCAATAAGTTTTACCATCCAGTCAGTATCTTTCCCGTCTGTTGCAGCAAATAGTTTCATTTTGACAGGTCCTGCTATTGTTACTGCTTCATCCAGAAATTCACTTGTATATACGAGAATATCTTCCCTTCTTTCAAGGGCTCTCTGGTCAGCCGGACCAGCAATGGTGGGAGTGCCGCAGCAGTTATTTCCTCCGGTTGTAGGAACAGGATTCAATGGGTCATAATGAAAGACATCAGAACCACTGTTTTCAGGTTTACTAAAAGAAAGAGTTCCGTTGCCCCGGATTGAATTTGCTGATCCTTCGCTATTCAGGAATAGTTCGCGATATACTGTTCCGGGCACGGGCCAGTCAGATTCTCCCCGCCATTTGTTAGCACCCATATAGAACAGCTGAACAGGTTTCTCAAGATCAAGTCCATTTTTTATTCCTTTCAGGTAAAAATCGTAAAACCGCAGTTGAGTATCGAACATGTCTATGTATGCATCGGGAGTAAAATCCATTCCCCCGAATGATTGAGTAGGACCATGCCCCCATGGGCCGATTATCATTCGTGCACCATTACGTGCTTCAGCTGTTGCCCCATGGTTCTTCATCCCGACATACCCGTTGATGGTTCCCATAATGAAGATATCGAACCATCCGCCCAAAGTATGCATTGGCACGGTTACTTTTGAAAAGCGTTCTTCATCACTTATCTCTTTCCAGTACTTGTCATAGCTTTCATGTTCCAACCAATCACGATAGTGTTGAACAGGAGAACCTTCATTTACCATGTCAGCGTTGTTCAGAGGTAAATGCATAAGGATATTTTCATACTTAAGATCCTCAGGCATATATTTCTCAGTGTGCCAATACTGTGGTAGCATAATGCGATTCGGCATCCTTACAACTCCCCAGCCATAGTTGAAGCTTAAACGGAATGCACCACCCATTGTCAGCCAGTTTGCATAAATATTTGTTGATGCAAGAGAAGGGAATCCTGCAATCAGATGCGGAGGATTGAGGCTTGCTGCTGCCCATTGGTTATGGCCCACATAACTACCGCCTTGTGTAGCTACTTTCCCATTAGAAAATGGCTGAACAGCAGCCCATTCAATTGTTTCATAACCGTCTTTTGCTTCATCACGGAATGGTTCCCACTTCCCTTCGCTTTCGTATCTGCCGCGGACATCCTGAACAACAACAGCATAACCATTTTGGGCAAATCGGGTCATCACCTCATGCACCCCATCACGTTGTACTCCGTATGGAGTTCTTGTTACTATTGTTGGGTATCTTCCTGGATCTGCAGGAAGATAGACATCAGCATACAGAACAACTCCATCGCTCATAGTTACTGCTTTATGACGTTCAATACGAATATCATTAAGTTTTTGAGCGACAGCATCTGATGCTATAGTAAAGGACAGCATACTTGTAAGAGCTATTATTATACTGATCCGGATTGAAGTGCTCCTGAAATATGAAAGTATAGATCTGTTTCCGGGAGTAGTGTTTCTGTTTTGATTTTGTTTGTTCAGGTCTTTCATCTGAGTTGATTTTAGAGAAGCTGAAAATTTAGAAGACGGGTTTTAAAAAAAAAGTATCTGAAATTCAAAATCGGAATTGGCACTTGTCAATTATTTATCCTAAAAAGACTTTCTTGCGAAGCTTTAAGGATGTCCGGCCTGAATTTCAAATACTTTAAAAGTAACTACCTTAAAATTCTAGATATAGGCAATAGCATCCATTTCTACAATTGAATCTCCTGGTACACCACCTTTTGCAACAGCAACAGTTGTGCGAACTGGAGGATTCATACCAAAACGGCCTTTGTATACTTCGTTCATGCCTTTATAATCGGCTATGTCATTAAGGAAGACACTAACTTTTAGTACTTTTTCCATTGAAGAACCTGCTTTGATAAGTTCTTTCTCAAGTTCATCGAGTACTATTTTAGTATGTGCCTCAATTGTAAAAGGTGCTACATGTGCCCCTTTACCAGCGATAAATACCATGTTGCCAAGTTTTGTATGACCTGAAAAAAGAGGTGCATTCTGGAAATTTGTGATATTGTCAGCAACTTTTTCCTCTGAAAAGCTTGTTTTCGCATTGGCAGCAAGTCCAATTCCAGTCAAACCTACTACTGAGGCAAACATCTTCTTAATTACGGATCTTCTTTCTGTTTTCATAGTTATTAAAATTTTTGTAAAAAATAATTTAAAATATAATTAGTTACTGAATCAAGTCCAGTCTATCAAAAACCTTGCCTAATATTTAACTACCTGTGCAGCCATACCATTCAGGTCCCATACAATTTTTCCTGCGCGTAAAGTAAATTCTGCCACAAGTTTTTGAGTTCCCTTTATTTTATCGCCTCCTACGTCAATAAATCCAAAATCACCATTTATCATGCTGAATATTGCTACGTCGGCTTCCATGCCCTGGCTTAAGTTCCCAAGTTCAGGTCTGTTAATTATCCTGGCTGGCATCCATGTTGATCGCAGAATAACTTCCTGCAGAGGCAATCCCAAAGCAAGAAATTTTGACATCAGATTGGCCATATCTTTCATCCCCCCGTTCATCGATCCGGTATGAAGATCTGAGCTGATTGCCTCAGCAATAAATCCCTGTTTAATTGAAGGGATAGCCTGACTCCATCTGAATGATCCGCCTCCATGTCCAACGTCAAAAATAATGCCTCGTTTCTGGGCTTCAAATACAAATGGCTTAACCTTTCCATTCTCATCAACCACAGATTCTCTTACATGTCCCAGACTTGCATAAGCATGTGTGAAAATGTCACCTGGACGAAGATGTTCCATGAAGAGTTCTTCGATAGAGAGAGGAGGCTCGCTGCTTCCAAAGTCAATCATTACAGGCAGATTCATTATTTTCCCTGCTGCAACAGTACTATCAGTAGGACCCCATTCGTGTCCGCTATAGTGTGCAAGCTTAAAACCAACAATATCATTTGGATATTCTTTGGCTACCCTGGCAGCCATTCTTGCCGACATATCTTTTGTGTTCTGCTCGAATGGTCCGCCTCTCATGCCTTCACCGGCAATATTGAGAAATGCCAGCACTCTTGTCCTGGAATTGTCAATAATATTCTTTTTGAATTCAGGGAATGTGCGGAATCCTGCGCTACCTGCATCCACAAAAGTAGTAACGCCTGCCCTGAAAGAAAATGCATCGGGTGCAACTGAGCTCATGCCATTCATCAGAGCTTGTCCCTCCTTTGTGCCATAATAGACGTGCACGTGCATGTCAATTAATCCAGGTGTTACATACATACCTTTGGCATCAATGACCAATTTACCCTCTTTTGCGTCAATGCTCTTTGCTACTTTGGCTATTTTGCCATCATTAACAGCCAGATCCATTATTTCATTGATGTTATTTTTCGGATCAATTACATGTCCTCCCTTGATAATTATATTGTAAGATTGTGCCATAATAAATCCTGAAATCATTGTCATGATTCCCAGGATCAATAGTGCTTTTTTTCTCATAGTTTTATTTATAAGGAGTTAATATTTTCAGGCTGAGGCTTTAGTTAGTTCTTCAAAAAGACGTTCTGCAACCATTTTGTCCTGACCTGGTAATAAGTTCCATGTCGTCATAACAATGCTGTTGTCTCCGCTTCCCATCATTTCGACTGACGGATTGCCTTCTCTCATCCTCTTCTGGAAATCATTGCGGGAAACTTTCACTTTATTTATATCCCATGAAATAGTAATTGTTGGAGTACGGTTTGCTACAGGAGGTACTGTGATTGAAGTAGTTACTCCATCAACTTTTTTAGCGGCAGCTTCTATTATTGCAGCGCGGTCTTCCCATGTTTTCCATAGTTCGTCATGGTCAAGCCTTATGAACTTTTCAAGGGCCACATACATACCAAGGATCTCTTCCTTATTAACTTTCATTCCACGTCCAATATTCCCGCCACGTGGAGGAGCATTCAACCTGGCAGCAGCAATAAGATCTTTTCTCCCCATAAGAATTCCTGCACTCTGAGGACCACGAAGACCTTTCCCTCCTGAAATACAAACAAGGTCAAACCCCATTTCATTATATTTCCATAAGTTAGAGACTGGAGTTGCATCAGCTGCAATGTCAATCATCGTTGGGATGTTGTGTTTTTTTCCGAGAGCAACCCATTCTTCAGCTGTTATTTTCCCATCCGGTCCAGCATAATTCAGGAACCACATCATTGCGGTTTTTTCGTTAATAGTTTTTTCCAGATCTTCAACTGTTTCAACCTCTACATTAATAATTCCTGTATTGGTAGGGGCGTGGGAATACCCATGATTATGAGTCTTCTGTACAAGCATCTCCGACTTCATTCCATCGAGATGGGGCAATTGAGCTACTTTGTTTTGATCAGTGCCGGTAAGGACACCAGCAGTTCCAAGAACCAGGGCTGACCAACAGCCGGCAGTTACCATAGCTGATTCTGCGTGGCAAAGTTCAGCTATTTTAGCTCCAACTTTATCCTGTACTTCATCAATCATTGCAAATTTCTGTGATGAATATCTGATGGTTTCCACCACCTCATCCTGCATAATACAACCTGACATTGCAGTATAGGTTCCGGCAGCATTTATGAATGTCCTTATGCCTAATTCTGAAAATATATCACGTTTTGGTGCTGCAGATGAGCATGAGGTCATCATTGCCCCAAAAGGAATGGCGCTGCCAATCAATACAGTTGAAGCAGGCAGGACGGATAAATTTTTAATTAATTCTCTACGTTTCATGTTAGTATTTTTTAAATAAGGGTTTAATTTTTTCTAAAATTTCAATATGCTTATCAGGGTTTTAAGGGCATTAGTTAATGTCTTAATGCTCATCTTCTGTGAGTTACAACAATAGGGTCAGCTATTCCATTTAGATCATACACGATCCTTCCGGCTCTGATTGTCATTTCACATTCAAATTTTTTATCAGCATTGAGTTTATAACCAGTGTAGTCAAATAATCCGAAGGATCCTTTTCTGATGTTCAGAATTGCAATATCTGCCTCTGAACCAACAGAAAGGTTGCCCAATTCTTCACGGTTAATTATTTTTGCGGGATCACTTGTACTGGCTTTAATAACACTATTAAGATCCATCCCCATAGCCATGCATTTTGACATTGTATTAAGCATATCTTTCATTGCGCCATTCATACTTCCAACATGTAAGTCAGTACTGATAGCATCAGGGTAGAAGCCACTTTTAATAGCCGGAATAGCTTGAGAATAGGCAAAACTTATGCCTCCGTAGCCGACGTCAAAAATGATACCTCTTTTTCTCGCTTCCAGGGTAAATGGCTTTACCTTTTTTGCTTCAGGATCGACTATGAAATCTCTTCCGCCTCCCAGTTGTGCAAAGCAATGTGTAAATATATCGCCCGGGCGAAGGCGTCTCATAAATAATTCCTCGAGAGAAAGGGGAGGATTACTTCCTCCAAGGTCGATCATCACAGGCATGTCAGCAAGTCTTCCTGCTTCTGCAGTACGATCAACTGCGGTCCATTCATTGCCATTGTAATGTGCCAGTTTTATACCAACGATATCTTCAGAGTGTTTTTTTGCAAATTCGGCAGTCGTTACAGGGTCCATGTCTTTCGTGTTTTGTTCGAATGGGCCGCCACGCATGCCATCTCCGACAATATTCAGAAATGCCAGTACCCTGGTACGCGAAGCATCAATAGTCTGTTTCTTAAAATCAGGGAATGTTCTCCAACCTGCACATCCGGCATCAACTACTGTAGTTACACCTACACGGAACGTATATCCGTCGGGCTGAAGGGAATTTGGACCATTCATATATTGCTGATCCATGTTTGTTCCTGCAAACACATGCACATGTATATCGATAAGACCGGGAGTAACATAAAATCCTTTAGCGTTGACCACCTGAATTCCTTCTTTTGAGTCAATGTTCTTTGCCAGTTTTGCAATCTTTCCATCATTAACTGCAATATCCATTACCTCGTTGATATTGTTTTTCGGGTCAATTACATGACCTCCTTTAATAACAATACTGTAAGTCTGTGCTTGTATCGCACTTGTCATAATTACACAGATTAAAAAAAGCGATAAATAGAGTTTTTTCATTGAGATAGGTTTTAGTAAAAATAGTAATTCTTTTAAATATTAGTCACGAAATCAGTTTACACAATTAATTACTTCGTATTCAAGAACTAACTATGGGACCTTTTTCTGCATTTTCCATTCACGGCCGGGAATATCTGAACGGTACATTTCCAGATTGCCCTGTTCCTGAACTGTTATGTATACTGTTCGTCCGTCTTTTCCTCCAAAAGCAACATTTGTTGGTCTCTTTCCTGTTAAACTGACCTCTCTTATAAGTCTTCCTTCAGGAGATACCGTCGCAACAACTCCTTTTCCAAAGCGGGCAATATATAAATTCCCTTTTATATCGCAGCGCATTCCATCCATTCCAAAGTCAGGGAATTCAATAATTACCCGTTTATTGCTGATATTACCTTCAGGTGACAGGTCATATGCCAGCACCCTGCGGGATGAATTTATATATAGTGTTTTATCATCAGGGCTGACTTCTATTCCGTTTACTGTTCCCATACTGTCAAGCAGTGTGACTTTCCCATCAGTATCAATGCGCCATACCCTTCCTGTGCCTGCTTTCCAGTCAGGATCACTTGCATACAACCGGTCATGACTGTCGATAGCAATATCATTTGGCTGATTCATTCGTGATTCATGAGCAAAAACAGTAATCTCTTTGCTCATCATATCTACTTTAAGAATATTGTGTTTTGTGTAGTCAGCTATGAGCATATTACCTTTACTGTCAAAGCGAATACCATTTCCTATGCTTCCTTCAGGTAATTCAATAAAAACCGATGGTATCCCTTCCGGAGTAACCATGCCTATTGTTCCCTGATGAGAAAAATTAACTGAGTAAACGGTTCCTTTTTTATCAACGGCAGGACCCTCAACTCCAATAGTAGAGCTATGTACAGGAGTCAGAACTACAGATTTGAATAGTTCAGAAGAGGAGTTTTTCTGAGAAAAAGCAAACAGGGAACATGTACTGGCAAGAAAGAGTAATGGAATTTTTTTTATTGACATTAAGATTAAATTGTTAAGTTTTTTTAATCAGAGAATATAGTGTTTATGTTATACACCTCAGCACGGTGAGTCTCATGTGCAGTTGCAGTATTTTCAATTTGATAGGCTATAAGCTGATCCTTCAGGCTGATGAAACCTGAAAGAATTGGCTACTAACAAATTTAATTAAAATCTTATAGCAGATGGATTATTTAACGTTTTTTAAGATTTTCAGGATGAATGAAATTATGATCAGTGATCATACCTGATTAACGAGATAATAGCCTTGAATGTTAAGGATATTCGTTAACTGAAATTTAATAAAATATTGATTTTCGTTATTCTATTTCACAATACCGGTGAAGCCCATAAAAGCCATAGCCAGTATCCCTGCAATAACCAGAGATATCGAAACCCCTTTCATCCCTTTTGGAATGTCAACCAGATCCAACTGCTCTCTTATTCCTGCAAGTATTACAAGGGCCAGCCCGAAGCCTATTGCAGTAGAAGCACCATATACAACTCCTTCGATGAGGTTATAATCTTTTTTTATGACAAGTATGGCAACCCCAAGAACTGCACAATTGGTTGTTATTAGTGGAAGGAAAATTCCGAGCGCCTGGTAAAGAGGCTGGCTGACCTTTTTAAGAATAATCTCAACCATTTGGACCAATGCAGCAATTACAAGAATAAATGTGATTGTCTGCATAAAACCTATCCCAAGTTTGTTCAAAACATAAACCTGTATCAGGTAGGTAACCATTGTTGCCAGCACTATAACAAAAGTGACTGCTCCAGCCATTCCCATTGCAGTGCTTATCTTGTTCGATACCCCCAGGAAGGGGCATATCCCAAGAAATTGTGCAAGCACTACATTATTTATAAATACTGCCGATATTATAATTAAAATATATTCCATCTCAATATTATTTAAGTTTTTTTGATCTGGTTAACAATTGCAATAAGATAACCAAGGGCTATAAAGGCTCCAGGAGCCAGAATAAATATGAGAATGCCATCGCCTGCAATAAACTTATGTCCAAAGATCGCTCCGCTGCCAACTATCTCACGAAAAGCTCCCAGGATACCAAGGGCCAGGGTAAATCCAAGCCCCATTCCAGCGCCATCAACAAAGGAGGAGAAAACAGAATTTTTACATGCGTAGGCTTCTGCCCGTCCCAGGACAATACAGTTTACAACTATCAGTGGAATGAATATCCCGAGTTTTTCATATAGTCCTGGTACATAAGCCTGCATAAGCAGGTCAACTACTGTGACAAATGAAGCAATGATAACCACGAATGCTGGTATTCTGACTTTATCAGGAATAATGGATGAAAGCATTGATACCACAACATTCGATCCAATCAGGACAAAAGTTGTAGCTATGCCCATTCCTAATCCATTAATTGAGGAAGATGTAGTGGCTAGTGTCGGACAAGTACCGAGCACCAGTACAAGTATAGGATTTTCTTTAATAAATCCTTTGGTGAAATTCTTAAACTGATTCATTTCAGGCCTCCTTTTTCTATTGTGTTATAACCACGCTGAACAGCATCGCAGAATGCCCTGGAGCTTATTGTTGCTGCAGTTATAGCGTCAATTGTTCCTCCGTCTTTTTTGACCTTAAGCTTAACCTGTGACGGATTTTTGTCAATAAACTGGTCTTTAAAGAGAGCCTCAGTCATTTTTGTGCCAAGTCCGGGTGTCTCTTTGTGATTAAGAACGGTTATATTATGTATAGTCCCATCAGTCCTGAATCCTGCCATAAGCGTGATATTTCCGCTGAAACCATTTTTTGTATATGTATTCACAGCATATCCTACAATCAGGCTGTCTTTTTTTGCCGGATAAACTTCGAGACTGTCTCCTTCGCCTGTAGGTAGTCTGAACATCTCATCATTTGGGTTATTATTAAATTCCGGCACAACAAGCTTGATCGCTGTTAGTTTCTTGTTTAATACAGAGAGTTCAATAGGTTCTTTTGTCATTTGATAGACAAAGCCCAGGCATGCTGATGCTCCGAAGGAAATAAGGGTTAATGAAAGCACCATATTTTTGAATGTTGATTCCGTCTTAGCCATTTTTTACCTCCTCACCAAATCGTTTTGGTTTAATATATACATTCATAAGCGGAACAAATGCGTTCATAATTAAGATTGCAAACGAGACACCTTCAGGATAGGCACCCCAAACCCTGATGATAACTGTTATGATACCAATGCCACAGCCATAGATTATCATCGATTTGGGATTCATAGGGGAGGTGACATAATCGGTGGCCATAAATATTGCTCCCAGAAGGACGCCTCCTGCCATTATGTGGAACATAGGACCGGCATTTGTTTCTGGATTAACTAACCATAGAATTGTTGTAAAGATGGCAATTGAGCCAACAACAGATACTGGTATATGCCAGGTAATGATCTTTTTAATCAGCATGTAAGCAAATCCGATTAGCAGAGCAAATGCTGCAATCTCGCCCATTGATCCACCCATATTACCAAGAAACATGTTTAATGTTGTCGGAACCTTTTCCATAAGCTGTGAGAGTGGTTCTCCGTTTTTAATTCCTTCTTTAATAATAGAAAGAGGCGTAGCTCCTGTGACAGCATCAGTATATCCAGTACTTAATCCGGATGGAACAGGCCAACTGGTCATTTGTACAGGAAATGAAATCAGCATGAATACGCGCCCGACCAATGCTGGATTAAATGGATTATTGCCTAATCCTCCAAAGGTCATTTTTGCCACACCTATTGAGATTAAGCTTCCAATAATTATTATATAAACAGGTATGTTTGAAGGAAGATTAAACGCGAGAAGGAGACCTGTTACCAGAGCTGATCCGTCATTGATTGAAAGCGGCTTTTTGAGAATAAACCGTTGAATGAGGTATTCAAATAGTATACATGAGATGACTGAAGTAGCTGTGACAATCACAGCACCAATGCCAAAATAGAAAACCGAAGTAAATAGAGCGGGCATAAGTGCCAGCACCACTCCGTACATAAGCTTTTGGGTTGTTTCCTTGCCATGTGCATGAGGGGAAGGAGATACATTTAGAAGGTTACTCATGTTATATAATATAACTTGTTATTTCATATTTCTTTCACGTGCCATCTTTATAACAGTAGACTTACCTAACCTGATGTAGTCGAGTAAAGGTCTTCCGGCCGGACATATATAGCTGCATGAACCACACTCCATGCAATCGCTTATTCTCTCTTTCTCTGCTCTTTCGAACAATCCCTTTTCAGTTAGAGTCATCAGCAGGAAAGGTTCAAGATTAAGAGCGCATGCAGACGTGCATTTTGCACACCTGATGCATGGATTAATTTGATTCCTTTCTGACTCTTGTGCAGGAAAAACAATGATGCCTGAGGTACCCTTAACAACAGGAACATTTGTATTGTTAACAGCTTTTCCCATCATGGGACCACCGCTGACTATTTTTCCTGTATCGTCAGGTAAGCCACCTGCAGCTTCAATGAGTTTGCTTATCATTGTTCCGGTCCGAACAAAATAGTTGCCAGGATTAGCAAGTGATTTTCCGGTTATAGTAACAACCCTTTCAAAGAGTGGCTTATTTTTTTGCACTGCCTCATATACAGCAAATGCTGTTGCAACATTGTGTACAACGGCACCAACATCCAAAGGAAGGTGGGCCGATGGCACTTCTCTGTTTATTAGCGCTTTAATTAATTGTTTTTCAG
>JFJP01027973.1_pt1 | contig 12761 bp, 15 predicted proteins | sample 431651 | NCBI WGS metagenome assembly JFJP01 (sample SAMN02602958, study PRJNA72255) | Microbial mat metagenome, whole genome shotgun sequencing project. | biome: fresh water; feature: sink hole; material: water; isolation source: purple microbial (photo- and chemosynthetic) mats found in... | reverse complement strand
TTTTTGTTGTTCTCTTCCTCTATGAACAGGTGGTTTCAAGGTTTTCAAATTGGTGAAATCGAATTCATTGTCGCTGACAGGGCTCTTGATTCCGAGTTCTTGCAAGTATTTGACTTTGGAGAGATGGTCTGGATTTGCGTTCATATCGCTGATTGATATCATGACGGTTTTGTAATCAGTCAAACTCTCATAGATCTTCTTCAAGATAAAGGCAGAGCCTCTATAAGATTTCTTGTCGTAGTTCAAATCGTTCATTGAGAGTACTTTGATGATAGTGTTCCTTATTTATTATAGATAAATTTAGTAAGAAACCAGTATAATATATATTAATAATTTATACAAGAAAAATAAATTATAAAAAATTATGATAAATTCTCTATATAGTTACGTTGATGGGATAAAAATGTCTATTTGCAATTCATCTATTTTAAAGTCAGTTTTATATTCAATCTTCATGACTTTCAAGTAATTCTCAACCTATTCCCCGAAATAAAAAAAATTATTCCCAAGGCCGAATAATTAAAAAATTATGAACAAGTTCTCTAGATTTCAAGCCTTGTCTGCTCTCAAACAAAGTTTTGCTGAAGCTTTTAACCTTCCCTAATCCTTCTTTCGCTGAAATTGCAATCTCAAGTTTCTGGATGAAGTCTGGCCTTTTTTTATACACAAATTTCAAATACAATAGATTCAAATAAAAGCTCTTTGTATTGAAGATTTGAGCCATATTTGTCTGTTTAGAAGCTGAGATATTCTGAACAAGTCTATTGATATGGTTTTCTAATAGAGATTCTTCATCTGCTGTCTCTAAAATAGGCAAATAATTCAGAAATACTACCAATGCTTTATAGTAAGGGCCATTTAAAATGCCGACATTAGTGACGATATTTAGGAATTCTTTTTTGACGTATTCAGAATCGAAGCCTATAGCATATAGTGAGGAAACAACATCGCCGAAATGGGCTCGCATCGCGAAACCTGATCTTTCACTGAGTTTCTGCAAGACTTTGTCGAATAAATCTATTTGCTTTAGACCCACATAGGAGAAGTCCTTTAGAATCGAGATCAAGTCCTCTAATCTCGTTGAATTAAAGTTTCGTCCAATGTTCTATTTAAAAAGAAAAGAGTTTATTTAATGAAAAAAAATAAAGAAAAATAACTCAAATTTTATAAAAAATCAATCAAAATTAATAAAAAATTCAAATAATTTTTTTTCATTACCTCAATGATGAGATTATAAATGGATGGATTTCTAACTCCGATCCTTGAGAAGACATGCAAACAATCAAGAACATCAGTATATGGCATTTTGGGTGAGAAAGTATTGAAATTGTTCACAATTTCCTTGATAAAAGGTATATAGGTCAGTTTCTCTTTCATGACGAAATTATAGCTAAACCCTTTCAAAAGACTCATATAACTGTTATTATTTCCTTGTTGTATATAATCTGTGAGTGTTTTCTTAATAAATTCAAGATCTTCTTTGATAATATGTGGTGGGAATCCCATTATTACTGCAAGATTTGATAGAACCTGTCTGGCATTCGGATTATTCAAATTCTCTTTGATTAGTGCATAATTATTCTGTAAAGTAACGAGATTTGCCTCTAAAAGTGCTTGTTCTAATGTAAGACTCTGGTTAAAAAGTCGAATTCTTGTAATAATATCGCCTTGACTCTTCATTTGGCTCATTCTCTTCAGAACTCCTTCAGCAGTTTTTGAAGATAATGCCTTCTTATTCATTAAGAAAACTGCAGCTTGCATTTGATATAGTGTCTCATATACATTATCAACAATTATCATTTTCTCAAGAACTGGGAATAGTAGCATATTTCGAGGTCTTAAAGCATTCAATTTAAGGGCTATTGTGTATATTGGCACTAATCTCATTTGTGCTCTTGTGACGTCATCTTTAGCGAAATCGTTCAATAATTTGGCGAATCTTTGCATTAGTTGATCATTTCTATCTAAAGTACTGATGAATTTCTTGTTTTCTTTCAGCATGTTCAATAATCGCTTCAAATCATTAGCAGTGGGTTTCACAATATCGAATATTGTCAAAAGCAATTGGAAAGCATCAACCTGTGGCTCATCTATCATGCCCAAAGAGTCTATAATAGCGTTTCTTAATGGCTCTTCTTTGGAGATTTGATCAGCTTTTGACTGAATGAATTTTATCCATTCTATCTTGATATTTCGACTAGCACATGATTCATACACTAATCTAAAATAAAATCGATTATTCAATGTTTTATCGCCCCAGCGGTTCTGTAATTCAACAATTAATTTCTCGTATAATTGAACTTTTAAAGGCCAATTTATCTCAGCTCCGAAGAGACATTTACAGACATTTGCTGGCTCTTTGAGGACTAAGTCATTTACTTTGTCTTCAAGCTCCTTGAGGTTTGATTCGTATTTCTCATTCTTTGTGAAGTGGAGGAGATTGTAGAGACGGACGGTGTTGTAGGTCCTCTTAAAGTCTCGTTCTTTGATAATTTCCTAGAAGAAAAGTAATTTTATGGTAAATAAGGAAGAAATTAATTATGTATGAGAGAATTTATTTTTTTATTTTAATTAATACCTAAATAATAAATTTACATAAAAAATTAAATATTTTTATCACAAATATAAAAATATATAAAAATCTGCATATATACATGCAAGTTACAAAAAAAAATAAAAATATTCAACCCCTTTTTAAAAAAAAAAAATCAAAAAAATCAAAAAAATAATTACTATATCTAAGAATTTCCTGATGTCAAGCTTCTGTTTGGCAAAGATCTCCAAGAAGAAGAACCCAAATCCTTTGCCTTCGACTTCTGCTTGGTTCAAGAACAGTTCATAAATCGCATTAATTCCCTCATCGCCTTTTTGTGCTCTGCTATAGATATCAAGCAAAGTCTCTAAAGACCTTGGTTTCAACAAATCAGCATCTTTTTCTTTAAGTCTTTCAATCATTTCTTTATCGATGATAGCGAGTTTTTGTTCATTCATCCTTCTTTTTTTGACTTTAAGATTCGAAAGCGAGTCATAAATGTCTAAAAGAAACAGACTTTTGATGTTTTTTGGATTATGTTGTAAAGTAACACAGATCATTTCTTTGATTTCTTCAAGGAGATCTGTAGGGAATTCTTTAGGAAGATTTTCATAAGCATCAATGATATTATTCACTGATAACTCGCTTAATTGTTCGATTTTCTCTTTCAATTGTTCTTTTAGACGATAAAGCACATTGGGAACCTGGAATCTCGGTGGATTGAAGTTTAATTCAACTTTTGACAAATGTTTGAAAATCGTTGATTTTTGTTCAATATCGAAATCCTGTTCGAAATTCGAGAAACTTCTAATGATTTGATTAAGAAGTATCGTGTCTTTCTGTGTGAGGAAATCTTTGAAAGAAGCTGCTTGTATGATCTGTATACAGGAAAATGTGGTCAGGATCTTGGAATCTGCCTTAATATCATTGAGAATCTCATTCACAATAGTGTCTGTTGCTTGTTTCATATGACAATAATCGAAATATATATTGATTAGGTTTCTACAACTATAAGTCTTTGATTTGACGAATTCATTGACGCGGATGAAAATACGAGAAAGCTCTCTGTCGGGGATGGCGAGGTTTATTTTGAACATGCGGAATTTTCGCAGCCAGAACAAAAGATCCAATAATTCTGTTTATTTTATAAGAATTTTAGTTATAATATTGTATATGTTTCTTTGAAAAATATTGCAAATGTCTCAAAATCTGGAGATTTTGACAATATTTTTATAAAGAAAACTCACAATTTTTTAGTGAAAAAAATGACATATTTTATAAAAAAAACTACAAATTTCATGTAAAATTTTCGAATTAAAGTGAGAAAAAAATAAATACCATGATCTGAATAACTCTCGAAGCCTTCCTTCATTCTTTCTTGCAATTTGATGAATCTTTCATCGTTAGAAATGGACTCTTGACGATTGATGGTTCTGATCAATCTTGCCAACATTCTCATACTCAACACAACCTGTTCATTTCTATAGTGTTGTCCAGCCTTCACAAAGGCATCTAGCACTTGATTCGCGTTTTCTGCATTACTGATGGAATTGATAATTCCATCAAAAGATGGTGTATTATCAAATTTTGATGATTTTTCACCTTCTGATGCGAAATAAAATGAGGAATTATTGGTTAGGGTTAGGGTATTTGCACGGGATAAAGGACAGGTTAAAAGGGAGGTTAGGGTGGAGGGGTTGATTCTCAAGGTTTTTGACCAAGAGAGGACTGAAAGGGACTTTTTCGAAAGGATATTTTGCATCGTATTTTCGTATATCTTTTTTGTTTTTAATTTGAGGTATTAATGATAAGAATCTTTTTTATTTATTTTCAGTTTTAAGCTTTTTTTTTAAAAAACATTAAATCAAAATATTTATTTTTTTCATCGGAAATTTTTTTTTATTTTAGTGTTATTTTACTATCACAATCCAAGGAATCCTTTAATTCGATAAAAAAAATTGAGCAGTTTTTTTTTTTTTTAATATTATTGGAGCTCTCTTTATTCCATAAAATTTATATTTGAAATTTATTGAATTTGAGGTAATTTTTCATTTCAAATAATAAGTTAAAGACAAATATGAATGAATTTATGTGAAAGCCTTATTTTTTCAAATTCTTTTAATTTTAATTTCAAAACAAAAGTTTAAACTTAAAAAATGGGTATCATTTTTCTCATAATTTAAATGTGCCAATATTCACAATCCCCGCCAAAATCAACAAAAGATTGATCAGCACCATAATTCCGTAGCTCATGCTTTGTAACCAATGGACTTCCTTCACTTCTCCGATCACATATCCCAAAAAAAATGCCAAATGTATATAACAAATGGCAATCTCAAATTCATAAGGGGCCCAGACCAATGAAAATGCCATTGCAATGGTATGATGCATGAAATAAATCCCGAATCTTTCTTCCAAATACAATAAATTTGACAGAAATGGCTTCTAATAAATAAATAAAGAAATAAATCAATTAAAAAAATGAATATTTATTTATTTTTAAAATGGGGTTTTTATGGACTATTATTTTTTATTTTTTTCATAACTATATTATAATATATAAAATTTCATGAAGGAAAACCTTTTGAAAGCCTTGGTTATTGTTCTTCCCATCATCATCTTAAAAATCAAAAATTTTAAATAAAATCGTGAATAATTTAAATTTCAAAATTCTTTATCCCCCCCCCCCCCATTGAATTTTCTCTTGTTAAAATCCAATTATTTACTTTTGCCGACTGGTTTGTTGCCTATTTTTTCAATAAAAACCGATAAATTGAAGAAATAATAAAAACTTTGTGGAGACGGTGGATTCAAATAATGGTTTCTGGCTACATTAGCGACGTAAAGAAAGAACATTATGAATAATTCCCCGACCATTCCTTTCCTGAAACCCTGTACATCTCTCGTTGTATCAGCAAACAGATTAAAATAATAATATGGTATCGCTGATTCTGTATTATGCATCATTTTCTTTTGATATTTTTTTTTTTTATATAAATTTTTTTTTTTTTTAAAAAAAAAATTTTTGAAAATTTTTAAAAGAAAAAAAAAAACATAAATTTTTTTAAATTTCTTTCTTTCTTTAATTAATTATCTTTTAACGCCCAAGCCTTTTTTCTTTTTTTAAATTTTATTTAAAAACTCAAACAAAGGCTTCTAAATCTTAATTTCCAAATTTAAAAAACATTCAAAAAATGTCCAAAAACAAAATCACAGCTCCCCCCTCAAAAAAGCAGCCAGCAGGTTTCGATCCAAAAAATTTCGTTCGTCCAGGTTTGACTGAGGATGAGATTTTGGAAATCAAAGAGGCTTTTGATTTGTTTGATACTGATGGCGGCGGTTCAATTGACCCCAAAGAATTGAAGGCAGCTATGACTTCTTTAGGTTTCGAGGCAAAAAATCAAACCATTTATCAAATGATTTCCGATTTGGATGCTGATGGTAGTGGAGCTATTGATTTTAACGAGTTTCTCAATATGATGACTGCAAGAATGAGTGACAAAGACACAAAAGAAGATATTGAGAAAGTATTTAAATTGTTCGATGACGAGAAATTAGGCCATATCACCATTAAAAACTTAAGAAGAGTTGCTAAAGAATTAGGTGAAACCATGGATGATAATGAGCTCTTGGAAATGGTTGATAGAGCTGATTCTGATGGAGATGGTTTGGTCACCTTCGAAGATTTCTACAACATAATGACTAAGAAAACTTTCGCTTAAGCAGAAGAGGGAGATTTAAAAGTTTAAACAAAACAAAACAAAAAATTTATAAGAAAAATTAAATTCAGTCAAAAAAATCAATTTCATATTTTTTTTTTTTTTTTTATTGTTGAAAAAACCTTCTTCAATAAAAAAACATTTTTTTAATCGCATTTTTTTAATTTAAAATCAGAAAAAATTCAAAAAAGAGAAAATACAAAAACACTATGTTCATTTATTTGGTTTTTCTTCTTAAATTTCAAAGGTTCAGAATTTTAATTTTTAATATCAACATAAATTTTACATGAATTTACAAAAAATGAAAATAGTTTGTTTTTAATTTTTTTGTCAAAACTCAATATAAAATGAATTTTCTTTTATTAAATTTTTAAAAAAAGCAGAAAAAAATCCAAACAAAAAAAAATGGAAAATAAATCAATTCCCACTAATTCCATCGGTTTGGACTCTTTTCAGAAATATCTTTGTTCACTGAACTATTTTACCGACTTCAAAGAAGACAATGATCTCGTGAATAAGAATATGGAGACCGACGAGAACGAAATCAAGCGTCATCCTTCTCATCAAGAAAAACAAAAAGAAAAAGAAGAGCTTTCCCCAGTTCCTATCGCTTTCATGGATATTGAAGAATATATCAAAATCTGGCAAAACTTATTTTTTTTAGAAGCTAAAGCTCAAATAATGAAAGCCAAATTTCTTGAAGTTTTTTCTCTAAGAATAATAAAAATCTTATTTGAAATTTTTATCATCAATAGGAAGAAGAACAAGAAGCCTACTATTTAAAAGCTGCTGATGAAAAGCATTATTTCTATGTTTTGCAGTTTAGTCTGGCCGAATCAAAGAAAATATCCTATGCTTTTCACGATCTCGTTCTGATAAGTCCTCATAATGATTATAATAAAGTTTTGTTGAAAAATCCATTTGAAAAGAGATTTTAATGATTTTTTTTTTGTTATAAGGTTGCTAATATAGAAAATGAACATTTATTGGGTTTGATTGAATCAAGTGAATTTTCTGCTTTAAAGGTTCGAATCTTCTTAATGAAAACTGCTTCAGAGGATTATATTGAACAATATAAAAGATATGAGCAAATAAAGAAGTATTTTGGATCGGAGTCGTTATGGTATGTGCAGAAATTGTGCAATGTTGTGACTTTAGATCGAGAATATCAGGTTTTTTAAGGAAATATCAGAGATTGACTCTATATATAAATAGGCACTTCATAGTATTTATGATCTTTATCTTAAAGAAACCTTGATTTGTCCAAGCATTACGTTAAAAAACATAAAAATTGGCAATTATTTCTCAATCCCTGAGAAATTAGAAATAAAACTCAAAGAAATATATAATCAAAGCCAGATTGCAGCTATTAAAGAAACGCTAAAAAAAGAGGGGATCACATTAATTCAAGGACCTCCAGGAACTGGCAAAACAACAACAGTTTTAGGAACAATCAGTGTTCTTTTGAACTCTTTAAATGAAAATATGCAAGATATTCTCAATGATTCCAAAGGAAAACTACTGGATTTATCAAGCAGTTTTCAAGCCCCAAAAGAAAATTTAATGAAGAAAAGTCCTTGGCTAACAACTGGGTTTAAAGATTGGTATATTGTGAATAAATTTCAAAAAATTTCTAGAAAATTAATCATTTTTTAATTTTACTATATTTCCTTTTAAAGGAGAGATGATTTCGAAGAGCCTACTGATCAGATTCCAAAGAAAAACTACTATCCAGACTCCCACACTACAGACAGATACATCGTTTTACATAGCAACAAAACAAAAAATGCAGCTCCTCCTGAAAAAATTCTTATTTGTGCCCCTTCAAATGCAGCAATTGATGAAATTGTTCGAAAAATCTTAGAAAAAGGTTCATTTTTTAAATTTTTTACGAAAATAATTCGTTTAATATAGGATTATTGGATGCAAATGGGAATAGAATCGATCCTTTTTTGGTAAGAATTGGCCCGAATGTAGATCGCTCTTTAGAAAGAGTGAGTTTAGACAATCTTGTTGAAAAGGAAATTCAATTAAGGGACATCAAAGAGGACACGAATAATAGCATAAGAATCGAAATTTTGAAAAAAAAAAAAAAAAAAAAAACGATTATCAATATTTTGATAAAAAAAAATAATCAAAAATTCTTTAAACAAAACAAAACAAAAAAAAACTGAAAAGAAACAAAAAAATTAAAGAAACAAAACAAAAAAAATCAAGAAACAAAAAAAGATTGAGATTTTTTATTTAATTTAAGAGTTTTGATACGGTTGTGATAGATGAAGCGGCCCAAGGAATCGAAATTTCTACCTTAATTCCTTTGAAATACGGTAAATAATCTTTTTTATTGCTTTTCATTTCTAAAAAATATTAAAAAGGGTGTAAAAGATTGATTTTAATCGGAGATCCTCAACAATTGCCAGCAACAATTTTCTCTAAGAAATGCGAACGATATAAATATGATTTGAGTTTATTCGAGAGGTTACAGAAATCCGATTTTCCAGTTTTTTTATTGAAGGTTAATAATAAAATTTTGATTTTTTAAACAATTTTCTTCTTCTTAATTAATATTCTAATTTATAAAGAGTCAATATCGTATGCATCCGAAAATCTCACAATATATATCAACAACTTTTTATAATTCAGAGATAAAAGACGCTGATGAAATCATGGATTTAATCGGAAAACCTGCTTTTTATCAACATCAAGGTTTTCAACCATTCATCTTTTTCCATGTCGAAGTAAAAAAAATTAATTTTTTTTGAAACATAAAAAACATTAATTTTAAAAAACTCCATTAAATTCAATTTCATCTATTTTAAAAAAAAAAAAATCAATTTTCTGAATATTAATTTTTTTTGGTAATATTGAAAAGAAAACTAATTATTTTCTACACAATAATCCACAAAGCCCAATTAATTCCATTTAATTTCTATAGGGCTATGAGGCATTCTTGATGAATTCTTTTAAAAATGAAGCTGAATCAAACTTCATTGTTCAGATCTACGAGCACATAAAGAAAGTTTTCCCTGAATTCAGCATAAAAAAAATGGGTGTTATTTCTCCCTATTCTCAGCAAGTCTATGACCTTAAAAAAAAAATCCAAGAAAACGATCATTCTATTCAATGTAATTTAGAAGTAAATACAGTTGATGGTTTTCAAGGTCGTGAAAAGGATATTATTGTATTTTCAACAGTCAGATCAAGAAAAATTGATGAGAAACCCAATCAAAAGAAAACTATTGGGTTTTTAAAGGATCGAAGAAGAATGAATGTGAGTCTTTCAAGAGCGAGATTGAGTTTGATTGTTGTTGGAAATGCCAAAAGATTGATGATTTCAAAGCTTTGGAAAAGTTTAATTGAGTTTGCGATCAAACAAAAAACCTGCTTCAGAGTTAAAGGGGACAATGAGGAGTATTTCAAGAAGCTTGATGAAAATTCAGGACAGTTTTTGATAGAAAAATTTGAGGATTTTAAGAAAAACTAAAAAAAAATCAATTTTTTCTTTAATTTTTTTTTAAATTTGAAAAATTTTTAGAAAATCATAAATTTCAAAAGAAATGATGAAGTATTCTTTGATTTTCTTTGAACAAAAGTGAAAAATTTATTTTATTTTTAATTATTCAAACCAATTTTCTTACAATAAAATTTTTTTTCTTTAATTTTTTTATGTATTTTCTCTCTTATTTAACTAAGTCTCCTTATTTTTGTGCTTTTCCTTGAGCTGCAACTGCTTCCATCTTGGCTTTCAACTCAGCTTCTGTGGCTAAATAGTAGCTTTTCACAGGTCTTAATTTAGCATCCAATTCATAAACCAATGGAACACCAGTAGGGATATTCAATTCAACAATGGCTACAAAAATTTAAATTTTTTTTACAAAAAATTTAGAAAAAATCAACCTTTTTCACTGATATTATCCAAATATTTCACAATTGCTCTCAAAGAGTTACCATGTGCAGAAACCACAACACTTTTTCCTGACAAAATCGCAGGGCAGATTTGATCTTGCCAGAAAGGTAACACTCTTTCAACAGTGTCTTTAAGGCATTCAGTCGTAGGCAAGCAATCGTATGGCAATTCTTTGTATCTTGAGTCTAATCCTGGGAATCTTTTTGAGAAAAATATCAATAATTAATAAAACTCATTATAACCATAACAATGAAAAATAATTTAAAAAATGAAAAATTTGATTTTTAAGAAAAATGCATAAATTTTAATAAAACTGAAAAAATAATGAAATATTTTATTGAAATTTAGTGTTTAATTACCTTTCATCAGTTGGTTCGAAAGCTTGGGGTCTCATATCATAGCTTCTTCTCCAAATTTTGACTTGTTCTTCACCATGTTTTGCGGCAGTTTCTGATTTATTGAGTCCTTGTAAGGCTCCATAATGTCTTTCATTTAATCTCCAATTTTTGACGACAGGGATATGATTGCAATCCAAAACATCTGAGATGTAATTAAAAGTTGTAATGGCTCTTTTCAAAACAGAAGTGAAACAAACATCGAATTTGAAATTCTTATCCTTCAATAATTGGCCGGCATATTTAGCTTCTTCAATACCTTTTAATTATAAATTTTTTTTTTAATTTTAAAAGAAGAGGGGAGGTACCTTGGGCGCTTAAAGGAACATCTGTCCAACCAGTGAATCGATTTTCTTTATTCCAAGAACTTTCTCCATGTCTAATAAAAAGGACTTGGTATTTAGAATCTTTTTCAACCATTTTTTATTTTTTGAGAAGATTTTGGGTTTCGAGATTTTTTATTTTTATTATAAAAGGATATTTTCGATTATGAAATAAAAAAATTAATGAAGGCGAATGAAGCATAGACGAAATCAAAATAAGTTTTATAAATTTTGGATAAAATTTTTTAATGTATTTTTTTTGTTTAACAGAAAAATAAATGCTTTTTTTAAATTTTTTTTATGTAGAATTCATAAAAATTCAATGCATTCTTTCATTAAAAAAATCGTAATTTTCTCATATCCCCATCAATTCCCATCTATCCCCATCAATCCAAATCAATCCCCATCAATCCCCATCAATCACCATCAATTCCCATCAATCCATCAATCCCCATCAATCCATCAATCCCCATGAACCCCATTAATTCCCATCAATCCCCATCAATCCCCATCTATCCCCATGAATCCCCATGAATCCCCACAATCCCCATCAATCCCCATCAATCCCATCAATCCCATCAATCCCATCAATCCCCATCAATCCTTAAATGTTAAAAATTATCAGTAATAATTAATTAATTGCCATATTTTCATGAAAAATTGTTTTTTGTTTTCCAATTTTATAAATATACAAACAAAAATAAATTAATATTTTTTATTCATAACGATTGGAAAAATTCATTATTTTTTGTTCAGATTTTAACACATTAGTCGCATTCATGTAATTCTGGCAATCTGCAGCCAATCTCGCACAAAATAAACTCAAATCAGTTTTTTCAACTTCCTTTTTTCTCAAATTCCTTTCCAATGTTTTGATCCTCATTTCCAATCTTTTTTAATAAAAATTCAAAAAACTTCAGAGAAAACTCATATTAAACTTTATATACTTTACTCATAAATTTCAAGAGGTGGTTCCTTCGGAAAAATTGTTTGTAAGTTCTGTTTTCTGATATTCGGCGTTTGGAAATTCTCTAATTTATTATGGATTTCTTCAGCTTTTTGTACAATATCTAGATTTTTTTGACGAAGAAATTCTAATTTTTCATGGGCTTCTGTATAATTCTGGGATTTTTCTTTATTTTGACTTTTAATCTTCTTCTTTTCAATATTTTTAAATTAAATATTTCTCATATTTTACTTCAATATTTTGTATGTATTCACTTTTATTTCTTACCAATCTTTGCAGTTTTTCAATTTCATAGTCTTTTTTCTTGATAATATCCAATAAAGTGTTTATTTTCTTTTGATTTTTTGACTCTTCAGAAGGGAAAAATCCTTTGGATTCAGTTTCTGGAGAGTTTCTATTGGCATTTCTTGAAATTTTGGAAGTAGAAATATTTTTTTCTTTATCTAAATTCTTTGAATTTAGAGAAATACTGTGTACTTCCTTATTTTTAATCTTCTTTTTGATAAAATCTTTCAGTTTTTTGTTAAATTTTTTAAAAAAATTGAGAATAAACCTTTGTGTTGAGAAAAAAGACTTTTATTTTTCAAAAGCATTTTCATATTGCTTGAAGAATCTAAAAGATCAGCTTTTAGGGAGGATTTTTTTGTTTTTATTGGAGTGTTTTTGCAGGAATTAGACAGGTTGTTCCTTTGAAGGAGATTGTTGATATCAAAAGGGTTCATATTTTTGAATATTTTCGTTCTTTTTCGTTTATTAAATTAACTATTCTGTTATTTTTTGATTAAGAATTTAAATTAAAAAATAATGAGGAATTTTTTTTTTTAAAGAAAAAAAATCAAAATTAATTGTTTTTATAATGAAGAAATTTTTTTTAAAAAAACTATAAATAAATTTTCAAAAAAAATAAATCCTTATTT
>JFJP01003030.1_pt1 | contig 12761 bp, 14 predicted proteins | sample 431651 | NCBI WGS metagenome assembly JFJP01 (sample SAMN02602958, study PRJNA72255) | Microbial mat metagenome, whole genome shotgun sequencing project. | biome: fresh water; feature: sink hole; material: water; isolation source: purple microbial (photo- and chemosynthetic) mats found in... | reverse complement strand
CCGCTCACCAGCATGTCGGTGGAGATGGCAAGTTCTTTGCCATCTGACACACGCAGTAAAGCCGCGTCATCCCCTACTCCCAATTCAGCACCAGGAGTAGGACGGGTGAAATATTTATGGATAAGATCGAATTCCGACATGCGTCAAAACCGAATCGGTTGCTTACTTGGCTTTGACTTCGTCTGCACGGACTTGCGCCGCCAGCTTGTCGAGTACGCCGTTGACGAACTTGTGGCCGTCACTACCCCCGAAGGTCTTTGCGAGTTCGACCGCTTCGTTGATGACGACGCGATAAGGCACTTCAGGTTGATGGATCAATTCATACGCACCCAACAACAGCACGGAGAATTCCACCGGACTCAACTCCTTGACCGGACGATCTAGGTGCGGTGTGAGGCGCTCCGCCAGATTGTCACTTTCCGCGATGACTCCACGCAACAATTGACTGAAAAATTCCAAGTCGTAGCGACCGATGCTCTTTTCCGCGAGCGTCGCTTTCTCAATCAACGATGCAGGCTTCTCAGACAAGCGCCATTCATACACACCTTGCATCGCCAGCTCGCGTGCGCGATGGCGCAGACTTTTGGCGGGTGTAACCGTCTTGTTCTCGCTCATGCAATCTCTTTCAATAGATTCACCATCTCGATGGCGACCAAAGCAGCTTCCGCACCTTTGATGTTCATGCGCACTTCAGCTTGTTCATCAGTATCGGTGGTGAGGATCGCATTGGCGATCGGTACACCGCTGTGCAACTGCACCTCGCCCACGCCACGTGCGGACTCGTTGCACACGATCTCGAAGTGGAATGTGTCGCCACGGATGACAGCGCCCAGCGCGATGAGCGCATCGAATTTTCCCGACTGCGCCATCGTCTGCAACACCAACGGTATCTCCAGCGCACCCGGCACGGTCGCCAAGGTGATGTCGTCCTCGCTCACGCCACTCTTCACGAGTTGCATGCAGCAAGACGCCAGCAGTCCTTCACAAACGGTCGGGTTGAAACGGCTCTGCACGACGCCGATGCGCATACCATTGCCATTCAGGTTCTTTTCGATCTCTCTCACTTTTATTCCTTCGCAGAACAGTAACTGACGACTTCCAATCCGAAGCCGGCCATGCTTGGCATCTTGCGTGGTGTAGCAATGAGACACATCTTGCCCACACCGACGTCGCGCAATATCTGCGCGCCGATACCATAGCTCTTGGGGTCCCACTTTGCGGTGTGATGCTCGGCAGGTATATCCAATGCACGCGCGAGCAATGCCTGCGGCGTCTCATCCTGATGCATCAACACCAATACGCCGCTGGAGGCCGCGCTGATCTTCTTCAACGCATCATGCACGCTAGTGCTCTTATCAAAGCTAGCCTGCTCCATGAAGTCCATCACGGACAATGGTTCATGCACCCGCACCAGTGTCTCGAACTCAGGCTGGATATCACCTTTGACCAAGGCAAGATGGGTGCGCTGCGTACTCTTGTCAGAATAGGCGAACAACTCGAACTCGCCATAGGCAGTCTGGATGGTGCGCTTGCCCACGCGCTCGACCAGCGTCTCGTTATGGATACGATATTCGATCAGGTCGGCGATGGTGCCAATCTTCAAGCCGTGTTGCTTAGCGAAGGGGATGAGGTCGGGCAAGCGCGCCATCTCGCCGTCTTCTTTCAATATCTCGCAAATGACTGCCGCAGGTGTCACGCCAGCCAACTGTGACAGGTCACATCCCGCCTCGGTGTGACCTGCACGCACCAACACACCACCATCACGCGCCATGAGCGGGAAGATGTGGCCGGGTTGCACGATGTCGCTAGGCTTCGCATGTTTGTTCGCAGCGGCAAGTACGGTGCGCGCACGGTCAGCCGCCGAGATGCCGGTGGTCACACCCGTCGCCGCTTCGATACTCAAGGTGAAGTTGGTCGCCAATGGCAAACCGTTCTCGCGCACCATCAACGGCAGGTCGAGCTGTTTGCAATGGCCTTGCGTCAAGGTGAGGCAGATCAATCCACGCGCATGCTTGGCCATGAAGTTGATCATGTCGGGCGTGGCGAATTCGGCTGCGAACACGAGGTCACCTTCGTTCTCGCGGTCTTCCTCATCCACCAGCACGACCATGCGGCCGGCGCGTATCTCTTCGATGATCTCTGTGATCGGTGCTACATCTGTCATTTCGATTGTTCTTTCTCTGCTTGCAACATACGTTCTACATAGCGTGCAATGAGATCTATCTCCAGATTCACTCGCGCGCCCGTCTTCAATTCGTTCAATGTCGTCACTTCCAAAGTGTGCGGAATGAGGTTCACTTCGAACTCATGACCCGCGACACGATTCACAGTCAGACTCACACCATTGATGGTGATAGAGCCTTTCGTGGCGATGTATTTGGAAAGGGCTTGCGGCGCGCGCACCACCAAACGCCAGCTCTCGCCGATGTCGTTGAATGCGACCACTTCGCCCACGCCATCCACATGCCCGCTCACCAGATGCCCACCCAGTCGGTCAGAAAGGCGCATCGCCTTCTCCAGATTGACGTGCTTACCGTTCTCTTCCAAACCGGTGGTGCAATTGAGTGTCTCTCGCGATACATCGACGACAAAGTCATTGCCATCAATTTGCACCACCGTCAGGCATACGCCGTTCACCGCGATGCTATCTCCAAGCTGTACGTCATCCATACCTAGCACTTCGGTTGCCACGGTCAGGCGCAGTCCACCCTCTCTGTCGTGTACCAATTTGATGAGGCCTGCGTCCGCAATGATTCCACTAAACATGTTTGACCCTCGCTGTGATTCGAATGTCGTTACCGACATGGCGTACATCCTGCCAAGCCAACTCCACTCGTTGCTCCAATTGCGTCAATTCACCCACATCAGCCAAGCCGCGCGCCACATCACCCAACAATTGGGGCGCGAGATACAGCACCAATTCATCGACCAATCCCGCTTTCAGCAATGCGCCATTCAAGGTCTTGCCCGACTCCACCAACACTTCGTTGATGCCACGCTTGGCCAAGTCACTCAACACTGCGGAGAGTGGCAATCCATCTTTTACTGTTTGCATCACCACCACGTCGGCACCACGTTCACGCAAAGCATCTTGCTTTGACACATCTATCGAAGCGGTGTAGATCAGCACATTACCGCCCTGCAATATCTTCGCATCCACTGAGATGCGCAGCTGGGTATCCAACACCACTCGCAGAGGCTGTCTCGTCGCACCAACATCGCGCAAATTGAGTTGCGGATCGTCCGCCAACACCGTGCCGATACCGGTGAGCACCGCACAAGAACGTGCGCGCCACTGTTGCACGTCCTGCCGCGCCGCGCTACCCGTGATCCACTTGCTCGCGCCGTTCGCCAAAGCGGTACGGCCATCCAGACTCGCCGCGATCTTGCTACGCACCCACGGCATGCCATGTGTCATACGCGAGACGAAACCGATGTTGAGCTCACGTGCCGCCGCCTCCATCAAACCACATTCGACTGCGATGCCTGCCGCTTTCAATTTGGCGGCACCCCGCCCTGCCACCAAAGGGTTCGGGTCATGCATCGCCACCACCACACGCGTCACACCGGCAGCGATGAGTGCATCTGCACAGGGCGGCGTACGTCCGTGGTGACTGCATGGTTCAAGCGTGACATAAGCTGTCGCGCCTCGAGCAGATTTACCTGCCACTCGCAAGGCATGCACTTCCGCATGGGGTTCGCCCGCACGTTCGTGCCATCCTTCACCGATGTTCTTTCCGTCTTTGACCAACACACAGCCCACGCGTGGATTGGGCGAGGTCGTATGCAAGCCACGTTCCGCCAATTGCAACGCACGCGCCATCCAAGCTGCGTCGACCGCAAGTATCATGTCTTATCAGCCTGTCGCCGACGCGCAGGTGACTTGCGAACCGCATCCACCGCATCGGTGAAATCGTCCACGTCTTGGAAGCTCTTGTAAACCGAAGCGAACCGGATGTACGCCACTTTGTCGAGCTTCAGCAATTCCTTCATCACCATCTCACCGATCTGACGCGAACCAATCTCACGCTCACCGAATGCAAACACCTTCTGTGTGATGTGATCGATGGCGGCATCGACCAGTTCGGTCGGTACCGGACGTTTATGCAAGGCGCGATTGAAACTGGTACGCAACTTCTCTTCATCGAATGCGCTACGCATGCCGTTCTGTTTCACCACCTGTGGCATGCGCAACTCCACCATCTCAAAGGTGGTGAAACGTTTGTCACACGACAGACATCGACGGCGACGGCGGATGCTGTCGCCTTCCTCGCCAAGTCGCGTATCGACGACTTGGGTATCAGGGTGCTTACAGAATGGACACTTCATGCGAAGTTTTGATTACGCACCGTAAACAGGGAACTGCGTCGTCAGCTTCTTCACCTCGACCACTACACGCGCAATCACGGCTTCATCAGTCGGCGCATCCAGCACGTCGGCGATGAGATGAGCCAGCCTCTCTGCTTCCAGCTCTTTGAATCCACGTGTCGTCATCGCTGGCGAACCGATACGGATGCCGGAGGTGACGAATGGCTTCTCTGGGTCATTTGGAATCGCGTTCTTGTTCACGGTGATATGTGCTTTGCCCAAAGCGGCTTCAGCATCTTTGCCTGTCAGCTTCTTGGCACGCAGATCGACAAGGAACACATGGCTGTCGGTACGACCTGACACGATGCGTACACCGCGCTCAGTCAACACTTTCGCCATCACACGTGCATTGTCGATGACTTGTTTTTGGTAAGCCTTGAATTCCTTGCTGCCCGCTTCTTTGAATGCCACTGCCTTGGCAGCGATGACGTGCATCAAGGGGCCACCTTGCAGTTGCGGAAAGATGGCGGAGTTCAAGGCTTTTTCGTGTTCCGCTTTAGCCAAGATCAAGCCGCCGCGAGGACCGCGCAAGGTCTTGTGTGTGGTGGTGGTCACGAAGTCAGCGATGCCGACTGGGCTTGGGTAGTAACCCGCCGCGATCAGACCCGCATAGTGCGCCATGTCCACGAACAGATAAGCACCTACGCTGTCGGCAATGGCGCGGAAGCGCTTCCAGTCTATGACCAGCGCGTAAGCAGAAGCACCTGCCACGATCATCTTAGGTTTGTGTTGGGTCGCCAAGGCTTGCACTTGGTCGTAGTCGATCTCTTCTTTATCGTTGAGACCATACTGGATGGCGTTGTACAACTTGCCGCTGATGTTCACCGTCGCACCGTGGGTCAAGTGACCACCATGCGCCAAGCTCATGCCGAGGATGGTGTCGCCCGGCTTCAGCACCGACACATACACGCCTTGATTCGCCTGCGAACCGGAGTGCGGTTGCACGTTGGCGTATTCCGCACCGAACAGCGCCTTTGCGCGGTCGATAGCCAGTTGTTCAGCGATGTCCACATACTCACAACCACCGTAGTAACGTTTGGCTGGATAACCTTCCGCGTACTTGTTGGTGAGCTGGCTGCCTTGAGCCTCCATCACCGCTGGGCTGGTATAGTTTTCGGAAGCGATCAGCTCAATGTGATCTTCCTGACGCTTAGTTTCTTGTTGAATTGCATTCCACAATTCAGGATCGACGACAGCGAGGGTGTTTTTGCGCGAGAACATGGATGGCCTTCCAGATTAAAAGTGAACAAAGAAAGGCGCGCATTTTATCACGGCGACCCACCCTGCCGCTGACAAGAAAACGCCGCCCATGAAGGGCGGCGCAGGGTGGTCAAAGCTTGGGCTTGCCGAAGCATCATCGGCTTTTCGAACAGTAAGTTGTCAATCTACACCTGATAATCGCCCCAAATACTTGCACTCAACTTCCGGCGATAGACATACGCTCCACCAATACCGATCCGCATTGGCGTGAACCTTGGATCAATACGTCATTGCCGATCTCTACGATCTGCTTGTATATCTCTTTCAAATTACCGGCGATGGTGATCTCTTCCACGGGAAACTGTATCTCTCCATGCTCCACCCAAAAACCCGCCGCACCACGAGAATAATCGCCTGTGACGGGATTGACACCGTGACCGAGCAGCTCAGTGACCACCAACCCTCGCTGCATCTTGCGCAACAGACCAGCAAAATCCAGATCACCGTGACGCACGACTAGATTGTGTGTGCCGCCAGCATTACCTGTGGTCTGCATCCCCAATTTGCGTCCGCTGTAGCTACCCAAAAAATATCCACGCAACATTCCGTCTTCAACGATGGTGCGTCGTTGCGCACGCACACCTTCATCATCGAACACGCTACTCGCCAAGCCGCGCCGAATATCAGGAATGTCATCGATGCGCACGATGTCGGAAAAGACTTGTTTATCCATCTGATCCAGCAAGAACGAAGATTTGCGGTACAAACTGCCGCCACTAACCGCCCCTACGAAGTGACCGAATAGACTGGCAGCGATAGGCGCTTCGAATAGGACAGGACATTGCGTAGTCGCAAGTTTGCGTGCTTTCAAACGACGTACGGTGCGTTCAGCGGCGATGCGGCCGATCTCGTCGACACACAATATCTCTTTGGCATCGCGCGCCACGCTATACCAGTAGTCACGCTGCATCCCGTCGCCCTTGCCGCCGATGACGGAACAACTCACGCTATGACGCGAAGCAGGGTAGCCACCGACGAAACCCAAACTGTTGGCATGAATGAAGTTCGATTCATTCACATTGACGCTCGCACCTTCGGAATTGACGATGCGCTTGTCTGTCTTGAAGGCCGCTTCTTCGCACTCACAAGCCAACTCGATGGCCTGCTCGACACTCAACTGCCAAGGATGATAGAGGTCTAGATCTGGAAATCTCGTCGCCAGCATGTTCTTTTCCGGCAAGCCCGCACAATCGTCTTCAGCGGTGAAGCGCGCGATATTGAGCGCCGCATCCACCGTATCACGCACCGCTTGAGGAGAAAAATCGGAGGTGCTGGCATTGCCGCGCTTTTTCCCCAAGAACACGGTGACACTCAACCCCTTGTCGCGGTTGTATTCGATGGTCTCGACCGCGCCTTGACGCACGCTGATGGTCTTACCCAAGCCTTCCGAGACATCACATGCACTGGCAGATGCGCCTTGTTTTTTGGCGTAGGCAACGATATCTGCCGCAAGGGCGCTATCATAACAACATCCTTTGTTATTCCAGAATAGATGATGAGACCGCACCAACAACACGAAGACGACTTGGAAGAGTTGCCCCCCAGCAAGACCAAGATCAAGAAACAGATGATCGAACTTCAAGAATTGGGCGAAGTGATCGCCAACTTGCCTAAAGATAAGTTGCGCCAATTGGAACTTCCCGAGAATCTGATGGAAGCCTGCACCGAGTATAAACGCATCACCAAGTTCGGCGCTATCAAGCGCCAGATGCTCTTTATCGGCCGCTTGATGCGCGACATCGACACCGCACCCATCCTCGCGAAGATGGAGGCTTGGAGTGGTAACTCACGCCAACATACCGCTTGGCTACACCAAGTCGAACAGTGGCGCGACCGTCTGATCGAAGACGACGAAGCACTGACCGAGTTGCTGGCCGCCTACCCAGAAGCCGATGCACAGCATCTGCGCACATTGATACGCAACGCAAAAAAAGAAAAAGAACTCGCGAAGCCGCCAAAGAACTACCGCGAGATATTCCAAGTATTGAGAGAGATCATCCCGCAACCATGAGCTCGGTTTTGCCGCACATCACCCTGCAAACCGGAAACACCCCGACTTACAGCATCATCTGGCTGCACGGCTTGGGTGCGAATGGTTCTGACTTCGTCCCCATCGTGGACGAGATAACTTTACCGCATGCTGTGCGCTACATCTTCCCTCACGCACCCAAACGCCCTGTGACCATCAATGGCGGATTCATCATGCCAGCGTGGTACGACATTCGAAGTGACAATATCAGTGAAACACAAGATGCAGAAGGTATTCACGAGTCGCAACGCGCTGTTGACACACTGATCGATCAAGAGATCGCTGCTGGCATCGCACCTTCACATATCTTCTTGGCTGGGTTCTCTCAGGGTGGTGCGATCGCATTGCATTGTGGCTTGCGCTCCGCGCAACGCTTGGGAGGCATACTCGCGCTGTCGACTTATCTACCACTGGCTGAAACATTCGCCGCAGATGCGCACCCATCCGCAACTGCAACTCCCATCTTCATGGCGCACGGACGTAGCGACCCAATCGTGCCTTACGCCCTAGGCAAGGCTTCATTGGAAACATTATCTGCGTTGGGTTATAGCGTGGAATGGCACGAATACGCTATGCCGCATACCGTGTGTATGGAAGAGATAGTAGAAATAGAACAGTGGCTACAATCTAGGATGGAAAGTTGCGATTGATCGATCTCACTCATCCTCGCCCATGTCTTGCTCCATCATACGATAACGCGCGAGGTCATAATCCTCCCCACGCTCTATCAGCGCCAATGGCAACAACAGATACTCCTTGTCATCAAGTTGCATCAGTAGGCTACGATTGATGGCAAAGGTCTCCACCTTCATCAGCAACCATGCCTCGCCGCTGGTGTCAGCTGGACGGTTCAAATAAAGCCCCAACATCCCTGCTTCCGCCCCTGATTTGGTACGATCAGCGAGCGGCACCCCGACGAAGCGAGGGCTCAACACCTCCACGCCGATGTGCAAATTGTTTTGTGCATCTCGACTCAAACGACGAACAACACCTGCGCCCCAATGAGAGACGCTCTCTGGCCGGCTTCCCACCAATGTGCCAATCTTGATGGATTCAACGCGCGCCAGTGGTACGACACTGCGAAATCCTGTGGCACTGATATCCTCGATCTCCCAAGTATCGCTTTCATCCTCACCGAAATTCAACCCTACGTCGGTCTGCTCCAACATTTTGAAGAAGCCATTGGCGACCTTAAGGTTCACTTTGATCTGACGGCGCGGATTTCGTCGTGTAGGTGGTGGCAAGGTAAGGCTCTGCATCAACGAATTGGCGATGTCTCTCACCAGTTCTGCTTCAAGTTTCGCACCATACAAATTTAGCGAATCAGGGATGATGCCTTTTTCCAATGTCTTGATGAGGCTGTCCAATTGCTGACGCACGCCTTCGGCTTCGATGAAGCGCAATGCAGGATGGATCGTGGCTTCAGCAGTCGCACGCATCGGAGGTGTAGGCTGTGCCGTATCGAAGGCGAATATGCCGATACCGTTATACGAGCTAGATATCTGCAAACCCTTCCCCAAGCAAGAGAACAAGCGCTCAGTGATGTGCGCATGCAAGGGGATCATCGTGCCCGCAGTAGAACCGAACCAAGTGATCAGCACCGCAAGCTCTTGCGCCACAGAAGTATTCACCCCAGGATACATCGCCACCGCTTCAGTCTGGACACCTTGTGCCTCGGCATAACTATAAAAAGCAGCTACATGTCTCCACAACGTGGGATCGACGATCGAATATCGAGCTACAGACATCTTGAGTCGCCCTGTGTTGGCAGCGATGCCCCTCGCACATACCAAGGGTAAGTCTGACTTAATGGCTGAAGCCCCTTTAGCACCCTCACGGTAACGCATGAAGACATCGTGATGGCACAATTCGGATTGGGTGTAGAAGACATCCAACAAAGTCCACAGGCGATTCTCTTGGAACTTGGAAAGGGCTTGCAACGGGAAGTAATCATGCAACAACTTACGTAAGTGCGACTGAGCAGCCTGATCGAACATTCGCAACACAGCCCACTGGTGATCGAGTTTGAAATCGTTGGCTTGCTCTCGGATGGACTCTATCCATTCGCTCAATTCTTGCAGTGCTTTGAGTGAATCCGTCTTAGGGATATCGTCCAAAAGTAGCTGGGCAGTCTTTAAGTCTGCCAAGGGGTGATCCGATTTTTTTCCAAACAATCCTAGTACCACCGCCGTCTCCCACGCGCTTTAGCGCCTTGTAGGGCGTAATATTACGCCCATAAGATGTGCAAACCCATCAGGTGACCGAACAGCTTCTGTTCAGTCCATTAGTCGGTAATTAGCAATGTTCGTACCAAATATAACAAAAGCTGCTGCCACAGGCCTTTATATCCAATCAATCGGCAACAATGTCGGGACGCTGACACAGATTGACGATGTGGAGACAACCCCTTGCTTAACATGGCGATAGAACCATGATTCCCCTTTTGCGAGGTAACGATAGCTTTCCGCCTGTAGCGCGTGCGCTTGTTGACCCTAACGGCCTGCTTGCCGCAGGCGGCGACCTATCTCCAGAACGGTTGCTCGAAGCCTACCGAAACGGCATCTTTCCATGGTTCAGCCCAAGTGACCCCATTCTGTGGTGGAGTCCTAACCCGCGCATGGTCCTATTCCCATCCGATCTCAGACTATCGGCCTCTCTCAAGAAAACTTTAAAGCGAGCTTGTTTCAAGGTGACGACGGATCAAGCCTTCGAACAAGTGGTCCGAGCTTGCGCCGCGCCGCGCGCGGGTGAGAACGGAACTTGGATCGTAGAGGAAATGATTGCGGCCTATTGCGAATTGTATCGCTTGGGTCATGCGCATTCGGTGGAAGTTTGGATGGGAGACGAACTAGCGGGCGGACTCTACGGTGTCGCCATCGGCAAGATGTTCTACGGAGAATCCATGTTCAGCAAACGCACAGACGGTTCGAAGATCGCTTTCGCCCACATGGCGAAACAACTCGAACGCTGGGGATTCGGCATGATCGATTGCCAGATGTACACACCCCATCTCGCTTCTTTGGGTGCTCGCGAGATACCTCGCGCAGAGTTCGTCGCGTGCCTGCAAGACTTGATAAACTGTGAGCCCGTACAGCATTTTCGATTCGATACCGACCTGTTCTGATGAGCCTACTGAACGACATCCCGCTCTCTTCCATCCAGCTATATCTGACTGCGCCCTACCCTTGCAGTTATTTGACTGGATTGGAGGCGCGCTCACAAGTCGCCACCCCTGCGTTCCTCATCACGACTCCGATTTATTCGGAGCTAGTACGTCACGGCTTTCGCCGTAGCGGCACCTTCACCTACCGCCCCCGCTGCGATACTTGCCGCCAATGTGTACCTGCTCGCGTAGTGGTGGCCGACTTCAAAGCCTCACGCTCGCAACGCAGAAGTTGGAAACGCCACCACGACCTGCAAGTCCACATCTTGCCTTTGCAAGACAAACCTGAATATTTCGAGCTATACCGCCGCTATCAGCAGACACGGCATGCCGAAGGTGGGATGAAAGATGACGATCCAGAGCAGTACCGCAACTTCCTATTACAAAGTCATGTGGACTCGTTGTTGGTGGAGTTTCGCGAAGGCGATGCCTTGCGCATGGTGAGCATCGTCGATGTATTGGAAGATGGCTTATCCGCCGTCTATACGTTCTACGACACAGATATTGCCAACGCCAGCTTCGGTACATTCAATGTGCTGTGGCAAATCGAGCTATGTCGCAAACTCGGCGTGCCTTTCCTCTATCTGGGATACTGGATACGCGATTCGCAAAAGATGGACTACAAAGCCAAATTCCAGCCCTTGCAAGGTTTGCAAGATGATGAATGGCGACTGATCGTATCTGCCCAAAGGAATGAAACATGAAGACTCGCCTCGCAATCTTTGTCAGCACCTTGCTGCTCCTCCCTTATATGGGTTTATTGTTGAGTGATGGCCAACTCAATGGGTCGGCGCTTCCTCCCGATACCAACTTGATAGCCCTCAGCGCCGCTTTGGCAGTCACTTTGATACTTGCATTGCTGAGTAACTTCTGGGGCGCATCGCGGAGTGGCAACAACTTGTTTCGTCTGCAACGCAACTACTACTTGGCTATGGCACTCACGAGTGGTGTGATGGGTTGGTTGTTGGTCTATCTGAACCTTTACACTCATAGCTGGTTGGACACTGGGGACGCCAGTGTCGTAAGCGGAATCATACAATCCCTACTCTTCGCTACACTTGCTCCAGCCATCTTGAGCTTCCGCGCCTTGCTCGGTTCTTTCGCTAGTTTGCTCAAGTTGCTTTCACGCAATTTTGCAGTGCCAGCCCCGGCGCATGACACCACAGCTTTCATCCTTATTCCACTCGCATTGATAGGATTGCTCGGTGGTGCCGCTTGGCCTGCCACACTGTTCTGGCTGTATTGGACAGCACCTTTGATATTACTGATCGCAATGCAGTTGCTGTGGCAAGAGAGCTCTATCTTCGCAGGGCTCACCAATGGCGATTGGAGTCGCATCGTGACTGCCGCGATTTCAGGTCTCATCGTATGCAACTCCGCGCTGATCACATTCGAGTTAGCTGGCGGCACCTTACTCATCGAGCTGCCCAACTTAGCGTTCCAACAATTAGGCTACGCCCTCTTCGGCTTGATCTGCCTACAGCTGGGGGATGTCATTGCCGAAGCTTGGCGCGGTAAGACGCGCGCACAAGTGTCCAAGAAAAAAACCTTCCCAATCCCCATCGTGGTCAAAAAATGAATCCCTACAACCTTCTTCGCCCAGCCCTTTTCACACTCGATCCAGAGACGGCACACGATGCCACGCTGACCTCGCTCAATACGGCGCACTGCCTCGGACTTTCGCGCCTGATACCCAAACCACAGGACGATCCGCGTAGCGTGATGGGATTGAATTTCCCCAATCCAGTGGGACTTGCAGCCGGCTTGGACAAGAACGGTGATTGCATCAACGGACTTGCTGCACTGGGCTTTGGTTTCATCGAGATCGGCACCATCACCCCGCGTCCACAGCCGGGTAACCCGCGTCCGCGCTTGTTCCGCCTTCCCGAAGCGGCGGCGATCATCAACCGAATGGGTTTCAACAATCACGGTGTAGATGCA
>JFJP01039738.1_pt1 | contig 12762 bp, 12 predicted proteins | sample 431651 | NCBI WGS metagenome assembly JFJP01 (sample SAMN02602958, study PRJNA72255) | Microbial mat metagenome, whole genome shotgun sequencing project. | biome: fresh water; feature: sink hole; material: water; isolation source: purple microbial (photo- and chemosynthetic) mats found in... | reverse complement strand
TTGGCATTGCTTAACATCATATACTTAGCATCTTCGGCTACTAAATCCAATGTAACTTGCTTTGAGGGGTTATTTACAAAGCCTTTTTCAGCAATAATTTTAATGACGGGGTTTTTTGGAGGCGTTTTATCTACAAATACACTTTCCTTTATCACAGCGGTTTCGCTACCAAACTTATCTTTAAGCTGGACATAAATAATTTTTTCACCCTCTCCACCACTAAAAGGCCAAAGTCCATAATTAGGCTTAAAAGGTAGCCATGAATTATTGTCTTTAAAATCTTCATAAGTGCTAATGCGCATCTCTCTTGGCTCGCCCGAAGCCATGATTTCTAATAGCACAGATGAATTTTGCGTATATTTACCTCCACTATTTAGCTTTATGCGAAAGTTCTCGATACGAGCTGCACCTTGCGCCCAAATTAAGTGCGAACTACTTATCAATAAAAGCAAAGTGAAAAGTTTTTTCATTGCTCTTGAATAGTTAAAAATTAACATATTATTACTATTTAAATAATTTGAGTCAAAACTGATAATACTAAAAAAAACGTATTTATTTCTCTATTCAAAAAAAGTGCAAATGTCAATCTAAACAAGTAAAAAAAATATATTTTTACATAAAAACATCAAAAACACAAAATTTTCTAAGTAATAAGGCTTTGAAAGTTAATGAATTACTTGGTAATTTGTAATGAATGTTCTTTTGTTTTTATTTTTTCTATCACGTCTGCAATATTTCCATGCTCGTCTATGATGAAAGTAGTGCGTACTGTGCCCATATAAGCTCTTCCGTACATTTTCTTTTCCTGCCAAGTGCCGTACAAGGCATGAATTTTTTTGTCCGTATCAGCAATGAGCGCAAAAGGCAATTGATTTTTCTCTATAAATTTCCTATGCGATTTTTCGTCATCAGCACTAATGCCCAAAATCTCAAATCCTTTATTTTGTAGTGCCTCATAGTTATCACGTAGGTTGCAAGCCTGCTCGGTGCAGCCCGAAGTCATATCTTTGGGGTAAAAGTATAAAACTACTTTTTTACCCTGAAAATCTGCAAGTTTTACAGTGTCCCCGTTTTGGTTTTTGCCCTCAAAATCAGGAGCTTTGTCCCCTATCTTTAGTGTTATCATCAAATAAATTATTTAATTAGCAAGATTTTATTTATTTATAATTTTCAATGTAATTCATACTCAATGAGTATAGACTCAATTTTAGAAGATTTCTTTAAAAATTTCTTCTAATTTTTTGTCGATATCTCCTTCGAAGCGAGTATGAGAAATCTCTAAATTTTGCAGGGCTTTTTCAAATCTTTGGTAGCCATTTTCGCTGCGCAATTCCACCCAATTTACTTTTAGGCTGCCTAACTGCGTTTTGTTTAAATCTGAAAGTTTATCAGCAATGAAAACTTTGCTATCTCTGGCTATGACTGCGTCTGCACTTTCGGGATTACCTTTGCCCATGAGTTTTACCTCGCATTTATGGTTTTGTCCATTGCTAATTAAATAAAAATCTATCTCACGTTCAAAATTAAGCTCGTCATCATCTTTCTTTGTCTTATTACCTTTCAAGTGTATTGCATAGTTTTGTTCTAAAACATTAAATAATTTACATAAAGTTTGCATCAATGGCTTCTCAACTTTCTTCCCTGCGGTACTCCATAATCCACCACGTAGAGCAGCACGTTTTACTGCAAGTGTATTAATAACAATCAAACTTTCGTTGATATTTAACTCTACACTCACACCACGAAATTTAATAGTCAAAGTTAAATCTATTTCATTTTGATTTTCAATAAGTTGTGAAATAGAATTATATAAAATATCGTAATGTTCATTTGAAGCATCAATAACAATTTCTTTTGTTGCTGAGTTGAACATATTGGTAATTGTTTTTTTGTTCAATCCTGAATGAATAGCAATTTCATTTGCACTCAATTTAGGATTCAAAAATTCTTTTTTATACCAATCTATTACATCTTTATTTCGAAGTTTTGCTTGCACAATTTTTTCGAAAAAATCCATTGCAAATTGTAAAAATTCAGCATTAATAAGTGCTACAATTTCAATACGATAGTCCTGCCCTTTGACAAGTCTTGAAATAATATTTTTTGTAACTTGTTCTGTTAGTGTCATTGCAAAATTTTATTTAAAGCAGTAATTTTATTAAAGTGTTCATCATATAAATTTTCGCCATCTAAAAAGCAGAGTTGGATACATTTCAAACCCTCAATTTTGATTGAAAAATCTCCTTTTGGAAAAAGTTTTTCCAAACCTTCTAAAATATCTTTAGAACGCAATAAAATATCTTTCACTGTTCCTTCAAAAGTTTCAACATAATTCAACTCTTGATTTTCATTAAGAGGCTGAATATAAGCCTTTAAAATGCTATTTTCATCTTGACTAATAAATATTTTATTTTCTTTTTGTGTAGTTAATAATGTCATAGCCTTTAAAATTTATGGTAAAACATGATTTACAAATTCTTCCATTGTCCAAAAAAATTGAGTTTCAAATTCCCCCAAAAGATTTGGTTTTGCCTTACTTTTCATATATTCGAAATATGTTGGTTCTTTTTCTGTCAAAAAAAACTTTCTGCCTAATGACTTTGCAGTTTTTCCTACAGTTCCGCTTCCGCCAAAAGGGTCAAAAACTAAATCATCTTTGAAAGAGTAATATTGAATAACTCTTTTGCAAAGTTCTACTGGGAAAACTGCTGAATGGATTTTATCAAAACAAGGGTCTATTTTCCAAACATTTGTAGTTTCATACCCAGCAGGAACAAGACTCTGCTTTGTAATTTCTTTATCGTAACTTCTTATATTCCAATCAATTAATTTTGTTGTTTCTTTACGATACACCATCAAATATTCAGTAACTGCATTAGGTTTATACATTAAGGGTTTGCGGTGCTGCATGAATCCACCAATACGATTTTTTACAGAATAATCGGGTTTTTGCCAAATAATATCATCAATGAAGTCCCAACCATTACTTACCAAATAAGGGTGTAAGTCAAAAGGAATGGGGTAACGTTTGCTGCTATGCGAACGACTTACTCTCGGAATAATAATAGGTGAAGTATTGACAATCAAGAATCTACCTTCTTTTGTTACTCTGTGCGTTTCTTTGAATACTTGCGCTAAAAATTCTAAGTATGCCTTATAACTTGGGTAAATAGAATAATCTCTTGCATTATAATAAGGTGGCGACGTAAAGGTCAAATGTACGCTTTCATTTGGCACATATTTTAGCACATCTAACACATCTCCATTTACGACTACATTTTGCAAAAAACTGTAAGTTTCTGTATGTGAAAGACTTGATTTTTCTTTTTCCTCTTTATCTGCAAAATACTGTTTATAAATTACCGTTCTCACCATTTCGTTTTGGTGATTTATCAAAGGTTCTAAATTTTCCTTTACATCTTGGTCTTTTTCAAAAGCTAATAAACCACGTATTGCTTGGCAAACTATCTTTGGGTCGCTGTCTTTAAGAATTTTGAAAAGATAAGGCTTGTTTTCTCTTTTTCTAAGCCTACCAATCGCTGAAACAATTTCACGTTTTACGCTGGTATCTTTCTCATTTTCAAATGCTTTATAAATTTCCTCTAAGTTTTCAGTTTTATTAATTTTTGCTATATTTTTTGCCGCCAATAATCTAATTTTATTATACTCGTGCGAAAGCAATGTAAATAAAAAACTCCCGTCAAAATTTTTGGGTAAATACCCCAAATTTTCGAGGACAAACAAAATACTTGGATTGTCTTTTAGCTCTTTTACTAAATAGCCCAACTCTCCATTCCCATTATTTTTTAGCTCTGTGATATAATCCTTTGTAAGCATTTGAGATATTTTTATTTTTGTGCAGGCTATACTTTTCAAAATCATTAATTTTCCCACAAATATACCAAAATGATATTCAAACTCTTATTAAATCTATATTTTGCGTTCCTATTAATCACATTCCAAGTTCACGGGCAAGAACGCTATGAGTTTTCGGCAGGCAAATTAGGCACACTTTGCAAAATTATTTTCTATGCACCCGATTCCGTTTCTGCCAACTCTGCAAGCCAAAAAGCGTGGAAAAAAATAGATGAATTTAATGAAATTTTGAGCGATTACAACGAAAATAGTGAGATTCGAAGGCTTTCGGATAGTTCGGGAGGCAGCCCTATTCATGTAAATAAAATATTATACGATATTATTGAGCGGTCTGTTTATTTTTCCAAACTCACAAAAGGTGCTTTTGATATTACCATTGGTAACTATGTGCAACTTTGGCGGCGGGCAAGGCGGCAGAATATTTTTCCCACTAAAGAACAATTAGCCATAGCAAAAAAAATTACGGGCTATAAAAAAATTAAATTATATCCTAAAAAACAAGCCATTAAACTAAAAATAAAAGGCATTAGGCTTGATGTAGGTGGAATCGGTAAGGGCTTTATCGCTGATGAAATATTGGAATTATTGGATAGTTTGGGCATTAGCTCTGCCTTAGTAGATTTGGGCGGAGATATTTCGATAAGCAATGCCCCGCCTCAGCAAGAAGGCTGGCGCATAGAAACGGGTTACAAAGACAAAACAGGGCAATTTATCGGCAGGGAAATGACGCTAAAAAACTGTGCGGTTGCCACAAGTGGAGATTTATTTCAATTTGTGCTTTTTGATGGCAAACGCTATTCTCACATTATTAACCCCAAAACGGGCATAGGACTGACTGAAAGTGGGCAAGTAACCGTAGTTGCTCCAGATGGAACAACGGCAGATGCGTTGGCTTCGGCTATGAGTATTCTTGGCGGTCAGAAGGGTACAAAGTTAGCCAAGAAACTAAAAAATATAACATTTCTAATGGTTGATTAGTCCTTTTAACATTATCTTTGTCGTTATCTTTAAAAAAATTACTATTCATCTGGACTAAAAAACCGATGCATAAAAACTAACCACAAAAACAAATGAATGATATACTAAGAATAGCCGTCCAAAAATCAGGAAGACTCAGTGAAGACTCTTTCGCACTTATCAAAGAATGTGGCATTGATTTCCAAAATGGCATCGGGCAACTCAAAGCGCAAGCTACGAATTTTGCCGCCGAGTTTTTATTACTAAGAGATGATGATATTCCGGGATATGTAGCTGACGGTGTGGCAGATATTGGCATTGTAGGAGAAAATGTAATGGCTGAGAAGGGAAAAAATGTAGAAATTATGCACCGCTTAGGGTTTAGCAAGTGCAGGCTGTCGATTGCCATTTCCAAAAATGCGGAATACCACAGTATCAAAGATTTAGAAGGCAAAAGTATCGCAACTTCTTACCCAAGAATATTGCAAAATTATTTGAAGGCAAACAATGTTTCCTCATCTATTCACGAAATTAGTGGCTCTGTAGAAATTGCACCGAGTATTGGCTTGGCAGAAGCTATTTGCGACCTCGTAAGCTCAGGTAGTACCCTGTTTTCCAATGGTTTAAAAGAAGTAGAAACTATTTTTAAATCAGAGGCTGTCCTTATTAGTCAGAAAAATTTGTCAGAAGGAAAGGCAATGCTTCTAAACAAACTTTTATTCAGAATCAAATCTGTTCAGAATGCTCGAAAAAATAAGTACATTTTGCTGAATGCTCCTAAGAGTAAATTGGAAGAAATTAAGCGACTTTTGCCCGGTATGAGAAGCCCTTCTGTTATGGAATTGGCAGACAAAAATTGGGTTTCAGTTCACTCTGTTATTAATGAAAACGATTTTTGGAATATGATAGATGCCCTTCGAGAGGCAGGTGCAGAAGGAATTTTGGTAGTACCTATCGAGAAAATGATATTATAAATAATGAGAATTAAGGGTGTTTGAGATATGTCGCTTTTCAAAAAAGTGGCATATCTTTTTACTTTCTCAATACCACTCTTAGGTTAAAAAAGCGTTGGGAAAGCCCGTTCGGTACAGCATATTGATTGCCCGAAAAATCCGGAATCCATAGGTAGGAAATTTTGTTGTCTGCCCCAAATAAATTCAAAATATCCAAACCAAGCCAGACAGATTCTAAGAATTTCTTGTCTTTGAGCTTGATGATTTTTGAAAAACCAATGTCCATGCGCTTGTAATCACTACCACTAAATGCCGAACGATAGCTTGGCATATTAGGCACGCCAAAAGGCAAGCCCGAACCGTACATCATTCTCATATTCACCCGAATAGACGGATTGTCGGGAATATGGTCTTCGAAGAAAATAGTCAGGGTAACACGTTGGTCAGTAGGGCGGCGAATAAAACCTCGCTCATCACCTTTTACGTCTTCTTTTGTGGAAAGAATTCCCAAATTAAACCAAGATTCTGTCCCTTTGATAAACTCTCCACTTACCCTAAAATCTGCCCCTACAGCATAAGCAACTGCATCATTATTAGCATAATAACGCAAGCGTACATTGTCCATATCATAAGGAATTACATTAGTAAGATATTTATAATAAACCTCTGTAATAAATTTGAAAGGTCTTTCCCACTGCTTAAAACTCCAATCCATGCCTACAATAGCATGAATAGAAGATTGCGCTTTAAGTTCCTTGTTAAGTACGCCATTAAAATTTCGCAATTCTCTGTAAAATGGGGACTGCTGATACAAGCCTAAAGCGGCGTTAAATAAAATATTTTTTTTCCAATTTGGCTTGATAGCATATTGGATTCTTGGGCTAAAAAGTAACTGCTGATTCAGCGTCCAATAGTTTAGGCGGAAGCCATAAGTCAGCGTTTGTCGCTCTCCTATAAAATGCGTTTGCTGGGCATAAGCACTTATTCGTGAGGAGTTTAGAGTAATATCTGTATTAAGTTTTTCTGTGATTTTTACGTAATCTGACGAATCATTAAAATTATATTGATTAATTTTATCATTGATGTTTTCATTAGAAATACGCATACCAAATTCTATCTTTCTTTTGTTATTTGGGCGAAACTCATTGCGATTTTCTGCGGAAAGAATTTGTGCATCTAAAAAATTTCTACCGTAATTATATAGACTTCCCACCCCCCGAATATATAAGCAGGTATTAAAATCGGGCGAACTCATGTCGGTATTTACATCACACAAACGGTACGAACCTTCTGTATTAATAAACTCACGTTCAAAAGTTTTCAAGCCCGAAAAAATGAAATGTGAAGTAAGTTTTTGTGAAAAATGATGCGTCAAATTTGCGCCTACCTGCCAAGTATCATAGTTGAGTGATTCCTGCCCCGCAAAATCTACGGTTAGCCGCAAACTTTGGCTAAAAGTACCAAAATCCGTTCTTCGAGTTTCGGGTACTATTAAGTAGCGATTTCTGCCGTAAGAAACAAGTACGGAAAGGTCTGTTTTTTTGCCTAATGAAAAATTAAAAAAGCCTTGTGCGTCTGTAAAATTAGGAAAATATTGCCCTTTAGTCGGCAATGTATTGAAAAGATAACGCCCCGATTTTTGGCGCACCCCAATCATATAGCTCATTTTGCCACTTTTGGAACTGCCCTCAATGTGTCCTGCACCGCCAAGCAAGCCCGCAGAGAGGCTCGCATGAAATTCTTTTGGTTTTTTATAAGTAATATTGAGTACCGAAGATAGCTTATCGCCAAATTTGGGTTGCCATCCCCCCGAAGAGAATTCTACGCCCTGCACCATTTCAGGATTGACAAAACTTAGCCCCTCCTGCTGCCCGGCACGCACCAAAAAAGGTCTGTAAATTTCTATATTATTGACATAAACCAAGTTTTCCTCAAAATTTCCGCCTCTCACCGAGTAGGCACTCGATAGTTCGCTATTATTGCTTACGCCCAAGCCGATAGCACTAATAGCTTGGTTGAAGTCGCCGAAAGGAGAAGGCATATTTCGCAAGGCATTGGGGTTTATTTCTATAGTACTGACTTGTACTCTTACGGCTTTTTCTGTATCTATCACCTCTACGGCTTTCAAGGTTTCCGTTTTTATGTTTAGCACTACGTCAATTTTACTATTTTCACCCTTCTTTAGGTTGATTTTTTTGGAAATATTTCCATAACTGATGTGCGTAAAAAGCAAGGTAAGTTCGCCTTCTGGCACGTTTAGCTTGTAGTTTCCTGATGAATCAGAGGTAGTTCCAAGATTTTTTTCCTGCACTTTGATATTTACCAAAGGTACTGCCTGTCCCAAATTGTTGATAATTTTACCGCTAATTACTTGAGAATACGATTTTTGAGAAAAAAAAATAATGACTAATAATATAGGAACGAGGCGATTTATCATGGTTTTACTTCTTCTTTATAGACGTGTTTTATTTTCCAAAACTAATTATTTTTGCGTTAAAAAAAGATTTAGTGCTGAAAATATACGTATTTTGCAGGGAAGTTTACAAAAAATTTATCGCTAAAAAACAGTTTAGATTTATATCATGGATAAGCAATATTACCAAGAATACTACGAGTTAGAGCGTAAAAATTGGTGGTTTCGGGTTAGAAACCAAATTTTGATGGACAGAGTGAGGAAACTTTCCACGCCACCAAAACCGCTAAAAATCCTGAACGTAGGTGTAGCAACGGGTAGTACTTCAGAACTTTTGCGAGAGTTTGGCGAGGTTACTTCTATAGAATATGACAAAGACTGCTGCGAATTTGCCCAAGAAAAAACGGGAATGCCTATTATAAACGGTTCTATCTTAGAGCTGCCTTTTGCAGATAATAGCTACGATTTGGTTTGCTCCTTTGATGTCATAGAGCATGTCGAAGATGATACTCTTGCTGTCAAAGAACTAAAAAGAGTCTGCAAATCAGGAGGTTGGGTGGCAGTAAGTGTGCCTGCTTTTATGTTTTTATGGAGTCATCATGATGTAATAAATCACCATTTCCGCCGCTATACTATGCACGAACTGAAGGCGGTTTTTGAAAAAGAGCAAAACGGAAAAATAGCCTATACTACTTATTTTAATTCGTTGCTATTTCTGCCGATTGCCGCTTTTCGCCTTGCTTCCGAACTTATACCCAAAAAATGGATTCGCAAGGGAACAGGAGCCGACAATCATGTTGTAACGCAAGATGGCTTGGCAAGTAGGTTATTATTGCAAGTGTTTGGCATGGAAAAGCCTTTACTGAATAGCGGAATTTCTTTCCCTTTTGGCGTTTCAGCGATGATTTATTGGAAAAAAAATTAGGCTTCTTGGTCTTGTGCCAAAACGTAAATATCTTGTAAATTGCGACCGTAGCCATCATAGTCTAAGCCGTAGCCGACTACAAATTTATTTTCAATTTCAAATCCTACGTAATTAACTTTGATAGGCATTTTCAAGGCATCGGGCTTCATTAATAGGGTAACAACTTCCAAAGAACTTGGGCGAAAACGCTTGAGTTCGTGCATTATTTCGGACATGGTAAGTCCCGTATCTACAATGTCTTCTATCAAAACGATATGACGCTGAAAAATATCGTCATTAAAGCCTATAATCTGGTCGACTTTGCCTGTGCTTTCCATTGAAGCGTAAGAAGTAAACTTAACAAAAGTAATCTCCGACTCAATATCAATCTGGCGAATAAGGTCTGCCGCAAAGATAAAAGCACCATTTAAGATAGTGATAAAAAGTGGATTTTTTCCTCTATAATCCTCTACTAATCTTTTGCTAAGTATCGCTATCCTTTCCTGAATCTGGGCTTGGGAGATAAAAAGTTTGAATTTTTTGTCTTTGACTAACATGGCTATCGTAAGGAGTTTAAAATTTGAAAAAACGAAATTATTGAAAATAATCTATATTTGCATAAAATTCGCTAATAGATAGCAAAGTTTAAATAATTTTCAAAAGATGAAAAAGCAAAATTTTATAGACTTCATATTTTCATTAGGCATTTTTCTTTGCCTATCCTCTCTTGCTTATGGACAAATAGAGTTCAAGCAAGTTTCGCATCAGTTCGGGCAAGTCGAGGAAAAGGGCGGCGATGTAAGTATTGAGTTTGAATATACGAATGGCAAGATGGAAACTAAAATCCTCATGGTACAGCCTTCATGCGGATGTACTACGCCTACATGGAACAAAGAGGCTATTTTGCCCAATGAAAAGGGGAAAATAACTGTAAAATTTTCGCCCAAAGGTCGCTTAGGAGAGTTTAGCAAGTCCGTAACTGTAATGACTAATTTTAACCAAGTTTTTTGGCTCAAAATTGAAGGCGTTGTGGTAGAGAAAAAAACGGCTAAGACGCAATAATTACACAACTAACCTCGCCCCGATTCCGTTCCTTTCGGGGAAAATTACTTTTTCTCTTGTAAGAATTACTCCTTCGGCTATATCGTTAGCAATAAGCAAGTTGCCGTCCATATCTACATAATCGAGCATGGGGGCAATATGTGCTATAGCCGAAATTCCTACAGAAGACTCGGTCATGCAGCCCATCATTACTTTCATATTTAGCTTGCGAGCCTCTGCAATCATAAGAAGCGCAGGCGTAATTCCACCACACTTCATTAGCTTGATATTAATGCCATGAAAATAGCCAAAACATTTTTTTACATCGGTTGGGATAATGCAACTTTCGTCCGCAATTATAGGCAGGGCTGAATATTTGAAAACTTCTTTCATTCCTTCCCACTCATCTGCTTTCATTGGTTGCTCTATAAATTCAACACCTAACTTTTTTAGTGCGTGAGAGTTATGTATTGTTTCTTTGGCAGTCCAGCCACAGTTTGCATCTACACGAAATACAGCATCTGTATGGCTTCGCAACTCCTTTATAATCTCAATATCGTGTGCTGTTCCTAATTTTATTTTATATAAATCCCAAGGCAATTCTTTGAGCTTCTCTACCATTTTTTCCACCGAATCTATGCCTATTGTATAGTTAGTTTGGGGCATATCTGATAGGCGAAGTCCCCAGATTTGGTAAAGAGGTTTTCCTAAAGCTCTGCCGTAGAGGTCATAAGCTGCCTCGTCCAAAGCGCATTGTGCAAATGGATTGCTTTGAAAATAATCTTGCATGGCTGCCCAAAACTCTGAGGGTGTAGAAAAAGTATAATCTGCCAATCTTTCGTTTACCTTTTCCAAGCATTCTGACATATTTTCATACGAAATGCCATAATAAGGGTTTGTGGTAGCTTCTCCGTAGCCGCTTAATTCTCCTTCTTTTAATTCGACAATGAGTGTAGGCTGTACGCTTCTTTCATCACGAGCTATTTTGAAGTGATGTTTTAGTTTTAGTGTATATTTATGTAAAATGATTTGCATATTACTTACTTAGACCGACTTCATTGTTATTATTAATGTTTTCAAAATAATTAGGTCTTACCGCTCGAATAAAAACGTCCTGCCAATGATGGTGGTGAAAATTGTCTTCTATTACGCCTCTCTTGCCCGAAGCATGGACGAAAAGTATCTTTGTTTGGTGCACAACTTCTGTGATAATCCCTACGTGGGTGATAGTTTTGCTATTTTTGCTCGCCCCAAAAAAAACCAAATCTCCTGCTTTAAGATTTAATTTTGTTACAGGTATTCCTTGCTTTGCTTGGTCATCGGGCATACGAGCTATTTTGGCATTAATATCAAGCAAGCAGACATGGACTAAACCGGAGCAATCTATTCCTTTATAATTTAGTCCGCCGTGCTTGTAGGTAGTTCCGACAAATGAACGTGCATTTTTGACTACTTTTTGAATATTGGACTTATAAGTAGCGTATTCTTTGGCTACTTTTGCTATCATTTCTTGCTCTATCTCAAGCGGAATATCAGGAATTTCACTTACTTTTTTGCTTGCTTTTTGTACTTCCTCGCCTTTTGCTATAACGTATAAATTCGTATAATTTTTCTGTGAACAAGCAAAAGAAAGACACAAAAATAGTATCACCAACCGATTGAAATAACTACTAAAATATAGCATAGGGTTTATTTTTTCTGAGTAATTCGCCTATATACATTAAGATTTTTGATGACATCTATTTTGTCGTATTTTTTACCATTCCATTCCATTACTGCTTTTCCCCCTGCGGTACCGCTAAAGTCAAAGATGATATCGGGGTCAAAATCAAGTGGCTCAAATTTGCCCTCTCCTGCTACGTTTATATGCCGTATTTCATATTTTTGTTGCTGATTATCAAGAAGAACGTATAAGGGATAATCTAATCCATATTCCCAAATAGTCAAGCCAATTTTCTGAATATCATCATGTTGCTTTACATAGTCTGCTATTTCTTGGATAATAAGAGCCATCTGAAGTTCTCCCTCATTATCAACTGCTTTCATTATTATTTCCTTGCGAGTATTTGTGAGGATACTTTTTCCTTTGTCATTAATAATAGGTCTTTGCCTACTAAAAAACAGCCAAGGGAAAGACGAAAATAACAAGAAAATGCAAATAATTTGCAAAGCAGCAATCCACTTTTTTTTATAAAAAACGAGTACACAAAAAGGCATCAACAAGGCAAAAAGAGCAAGGTGCAAGCGGCTATGAAAAGGTTGCCATTTTAAATATAAGCAAAAAAGTATAAATCCACTCAAAACTAAAATAAAATAGCGATAAAGTGCTTGGTTTTGAGCATACCTAAACGAGATAAAAAAGACTAAAATGGTAAAAGACAAAAACAAAAAGTGCAGCTGATTGCCTGTTCCGTCCTCACTCAAATTAGAAATCATGGTGAACTTCTGGTAGGAGGTTGTGCGCTTATCACTTTCATCTACGCCTATTAAATAGTGGAAAGTCTTAAAGTATCTATGCACGAAATCGTTGCCAACCTCTGAATACGTTCCCAAGTGCAATGAGCAGTTTCTCACCACATTAGATAGCATATTTAAGGGGTGATGTGTTTCGTTTGCAT
>JFJP01035457.1_pt1 | contig 12762 bp, 14 predicted proteins | sample 431651 | NCBI WGS metagenome assembly JFJP01 (sample SAMN02602958, study PRJNA72255) | Microbial mat metagenome, whole genome shotgun sequencing project. | biome: fresh water; feature: sink hole; material: water; isolation source: purple microbial (photo- and chemosynthetic) mats found in... | reverse complement strand
TTTGGAGAGATGTCCGAGTGGTTTAAGGTCCACGCTTGGAAAGCGTGCGTGCTCACAAGGCACCGGGGGTTCGAATCCCCCTCTCTCCGTCGGGTTAATCGACCGCAGTTGAACCTGGAATGTGACTGAAGCTCTTATTGGTGAGAGGGGGATTCGAACCGAGTCCCCGCCGACCAACGGGAGGAAGAGGTGCCATGGATGGCACCGAAAGGGGACGAGGCGGGTTTTTGAGCGAACACGAAGTGAGCGAAGAAAACCGAATCCCCCTCTCTCCGTCGAAGTAATGGCAACAGCTGAGCCTGATTGGTAACTGATACTCTCAATAGTGAGAGAGGGGGATTCGAACCGAGTCCCCGCCGACCAAAGGGTGCAGCGCGAGACTCGCAGCGCTGCAGGGTCCGGGGTATCCCCGGCAAACACAGGTGCGAGACTCGCGGATCATTAATAAAATGTATGGAACGCTGCTTTGGAAGTTCTCCTGATTGGTTGACGAGGATTCGAACCGAAGTCCTCGACGGCGAGCGGCAGACCCCCGCTTTTTTTTCGAGCGCTGGTAGCCAGGCCCTACGCTAACGTCTGCCGCCCAAATCCGCCAGGTCCGGAAGGAAGCAACGGCAAGTGGATGGACGTTGTGCCGTAGCAAGCCTGGCTACGAGCGCTTGATGTTTATAGAAGATTCGCAATACGGCTTCATATATATGTAAAACCAAAGCAAAAACTGGGTGTTGCCGACGCTTTTGATGGAGAATATTTCTGGTTTTATTAGAATTTCATGACAATAAGAGATGAATTTGTCAAAATTATTGGTATGTACAACCAAAATTTCCTTGACACCTGAAATTCGGGCTGATATACTCCCCACAAAGCTAAGGGGGATCGGAAAACCATAGGTTTTGCGCCCCGCTTTATAAGTTCAAGGAGGAATCTACATGAAGAAAGCTTTCGTGCTTCTTCTGGCACTCGCCGTAATCGGCGGCGCCGCTTTCGCTGAAGACGCCGCGTATACCCTTACCGGTTCCGCGTCTCTGACTTGGGGCTATGACCTTGACACCGAGGCTCACGGCTTCACGAATGCCACCAGCGCTACCCTGACCGTTCCGTTTGTCGCAACGCAGAGCGCTACCCATGCCAAGGATGCCATTTCCGGCTCCGTAACCATCACCGATTTTGGCTACACCGTCTCCACCGGTGGTGATACCAAAGCCGCTGGCTCAGTAACCGCAAAGATTCTTCTCCCCAGCAACCTGTACCTCGCCATCGCTGCTGCTCCGACGTTCGCCGTAGCCAACGCAACGACCTTTGCCGTATGGTACGACCCGGATGCCCTCTATGTAGACGAGAAGCTCGTAGCTCCCACTATCACCTCTGCTGGTGGCTTCACCTTCGGTATGACCGGTGACTTCAACTTCGCTCTCTGCGTTGGCTCCACTGGCAAGCATACCTCTGCAGCTACTGCTGCTGGCACCGCTGCCAGTGCACTTTATGTTGCAACTGGTACCGAAGTTGCCGCAACTGGTGTTTCCTACACCACGCTTACCGGTGCTGTTCAGGCTCTGCCACTGACCGCAGGTAATGTTTACGTCAAGGTAACTGCAGCTTCAGCCGCTGTTGCACTTGCTGCCAGTGAGATCTTCTCACCTTCTCTGCCAATGCAATTTTTGGTGCATTTACTGCCGCCACCCCCACCATTGGTGCTGGCGCGAAGGTAACTGTAGCCCCCAAAGATTCTGGCCTCAGTGCAGTAGTTGGTGTTGACGCCGATCTCACAGCCGATGCCAATATCGATGCTATGCTCACTGTTGACTACACGATGGCTGAGCTTCTTACCTTCGGTGCTGGTGGATACGTCGCGATGCTCACTGGTGTTGATCCCCTCCGCCTGGATGCCAAGCTTCGTGCTTCACTCCTCGCTGTCGAAAACCTGACCGCCAAGGTCGGTGTTGACATGAAGGATCTCCTTGACACTGCCAACGTTCCGATGATGGTCCAGGTTGGTTTCAACCTCGGCTACAAGTACATGCTCGATGACGCCAACTACGTAAGCCCGTACTTCAACGGCGGCTTGGCCATGGATGGAGTTACCGACAATGCATTGATCATCGACGCTGGCGTAACCGCCATGCTCTTCCCGATGACTACCTTCAACCTCGACTTCAATGGTGGTGCTTTCAAGGCTAACTCAGTAAGTGGAGCTACCGGTTTTGGTTCAGAAGCAACCCAGGATTCCGGTTTGTTCACCTTCACGACCACCATCACCTTCTAAGCTGCAAAACAGCTTCTGACGATGATGAAGGCCACCCGAAAGGGTGGCCTTTTTTTTCAACCGGGAGCAATGAGCTGGTAAAATAATCCTGCCTGACTTAAAGTTAAGAATGGTTGGGGGCGGACCTTGTATGGAAATAAGTGAATTATTGGTACGTGGAAGGGTCTGGTACAATATTCCAGGAAAAACAGCTGTTGATTTTATAGAGGCTTTTGTAGAGGCCTTGAAGGTACCGGAAAGCATCAATAAACTGGATTTATCGCAGGCGTGTTCACGGCGGGAAATGTCGTCGTCTACAGCGATGGGAAGGGGTCTGGCGTTTCCGCATCCGGGTACGCTGATGGCCATAAAGCCGGAGGATGCTTTTGTTGCGCTGGCCTACCCGCGCTTTCCGGTAGACTGGAAAGCACCTGACGGAGCACCGGTCAAAGCGGTTTTCATGGTTGTGTCTTCTTCACGCAATGACCACCTTATGACGCTGTCAAGTTTTGCAAAACTGTGCGGAAAAGATGAATTTTATGCTGCTCTGACGCGACAGGCACCTTTGCAGGACCTGACTGGCTTGATGCGCACGGGGACAGCTGGAAAGAAGTAGAAACCGGTCGATTGGTCAAACGGTTATTTTTTACCTTGCCCAATAAGGTACGTCTCGAAACTTACCGAGCGGCAGGCTTCGGGTTTGAAAGCGCGGGCTGTGGCATATGAGGACTTCATGCGGTCAAGGATGGCGCGCTGGCCGCCACCCATGAACAGCTTGGCCAGCACGGTGCCACCGGGTTTGAGCATGGCGTCGGCATAATCCAGTACCGCTTCCACGATGGCTTCAGACCGGTCGGTATCAAGGCCGCTGTTGCCGCTGGTGGAAGGGGCTGCATCGGAGAGCACCAGGTCGTACGGGCCTTTTTCAGCCAGGGTAGCGCGCACGACCGCGTCGTAAAGGTCGCCCTGGATGAAGAAAAAATTATCCTGCGAGGGGCTGATGGCCAGGGCTTGCAGGTCGACGGCCGCCAGGAAGCCCTTGTTGCCCAGCCGCTTTAAAATCCAGAGGCTCCAGCTGCCAGGCGCAGCGCCGATATCGAGTATCCGCGCGTGTGGTTTCAGTATTCCGAATTTCTTGTCTATTTCTTCCAGTTTATAGACGGAACGGGCTGGATACCCTTCTTTCTTTGCCTTGATTGACCAGAAGTATCCCCGGTATTAAAATTTCATTCCAGCGCTTTCATAGTCGCCATCGCGCGCTTATACTATATACGGAAGCAATATGGGTTCCAATACCTACGTTCGCGCCGACGTTTGGACGGTAGCGCAGACAGATCAAGGGAACGTCGTCCTGGTACGGCCAAAAGAATCGGACATGGTAGTGCCGATTTTTATAGGACAGCTGGAGACGCAATCCATACTCATCGGGCTTGGTCGGGTGGAAATGCCGCGGCCGCTGACTCATGATCTTCTGATGTCTGTGCTGCACTCGCTTGAGGCAGAGCTTGCACGTGTGGAGATCCGCGACCTCCGTGACCGGACATTCTATGCCAATGTGGTAATAAAGACGGTGGAAGGTGAAATAACCATAGATGCCAGGCCTTCAGATGCCATTGCGCTTGCTGTGCGGTGCCGTGCCGAGGTGTACATTGCCGAGGATATCGTAGAGTCGGCTGGTGTTCCGGTAGATATGATACGGGAGTCGCCGATGGTTGATGAAACGCAGCAGCCATCAATGCAGGCGGATTCAAGACAGGGTGACAGCTCGGTTCTGGGTGGGTTACCCACGAGTGCCGGGTCCGGCAACCCTGAACGCGATCGTTTGCGTACTGAACTGGAAGCCGCTGTTTCCAGTGAGGATTATGAGAAAGCCGCGATGCTACGTGACAAGCTCAAGGGATTGTAGTCAGCACACAAGATTCGAGACACTCAATAGTAGATCACTTGAGGTTTGGTTTGCGTGTAAATGACGGACAATGAAGGCCTGTGGCGGCAAAAACCTCGGCGCTTGGCATCAATCTGGTTTTGATGTCGAACATGGTGCATGATCGCGGAAATGCAGGATCCCAGGTAACCCGGAAGTGTGCGCACTGGAGGCAGTTGGGAGCCCGGTCCGGGTTGATAGGCATAGCCGGATTTTATCCAGAATGACGCAAACCATCAAGTTGAAGAAACAGGGGCAGGTAGAGGTAGAACAGTGCCGCATTTTTTCGTACATTAGTTGCATGACACTGTTACAGCGTTTTAGAAAGCCTTTCCGTTTTACAAACGGAAACGCTACGATCGTACTTATTGGCATCAATATTCTTGTGTACGCGATTACATACGTGTTCAGGGAAATGTCCGTGTATCTTGCCTTGATTCCAGGGGCTGTCCTCCAGCTGGGCTGGGTATGGCAACCCATTACCTACATGTTCGTGCACGCCAACTTCCAGCATCTTCTGTTCAATATGCTCGGTTTGTTCTTTTTTGGCACAGCGGTAGAACGTTCGCTTGGTACGAGGGAATTCATCCTGTTCTACATGCTTACCGGGTTTCTTGCGGGATTATTCTCGCTGGCGGCGTTTGCGGTCGGTGGAGCGCTTTCAGTCAGGCTGGTGGGCGCTTCAGGAGCGGTCTATGCCGTACTTCTAGCCTTTGCGGTCATAAACCCGCGTGCCAGAATTTTTATCTGGGGTATTGTACCGGTGCCTGCGCCAGTGCTCGTGCTTGGTTACACCGTCATTGAGCTGTGGTCACAGATTTTTGGTGCTGGAGGCAATGTTGCGCATCTGACGCACCTTGCGGGTTTTGCGGTTGCCGCGCTGTACTTTCCGGTCAGGCACGGGGTCAATCCAATCCGTCGGCTGGCTTCGGGGCGTTGAGTCCCATGAGGCCCGGGATTATACAAAAGGCAGGTGGCGTGACCGTCGGGTTCCTGTCGTTTTGCATCCTGTGGATGGGACCATCTGCACTGGCTTCTAGCCAGGAAATTGTGCTGACAGCCGAGTTTCCCGTCGATCTTGCCGCGCCTCCCTCTGTGTCCGAATTTTCCGGGGTACTTGATCCAGCGTATATCGCACGGGTACCAGATGGTGAAGCCGCCTTGGCGGTGCTTGCCGAAGCACGGTGGGTCTTCTCCGGCATGGTGTGGGGTTTTGACTATGTGTATACCCCCAGCGACAAGGCGCGTGCCATCGATGAATTATTCGAGATTCGTTCGCGGTCTCCACAGGCGGGTCTGGTCATGGATTTGCGCCCGGTTTCGGCAAGGCTGGAGGATACGACGCTGATCGCCCTGGTTGCTTACAGGCCCAACGCGGTAGAGCGGCGCGAGATGGCTGCCTGGGGTGCATCGAGCGCTGCGGTGCAGGGCATGGGCTCGGCACGGGCGTTCCGTAATGGTGCGGAAGGAGCTGTAGCCGAAGCCCAGGCTGCCGCGAGGCGGGACGCGATGACCGATGCGGTTCAGGAAGCGCTCAGGGCCTATCTGCGCGGTGTTACCCATAACAAGCCACGCGAAGTCAGGGGCTCATTCGCTTTGACCTCTGCGCCAAGGCTTTTTCTCAGGGCAGGGTCCTGGATTGCTACCGTAAAACTGTACGCCCGTGTCGAAGAGATTGTTTCCTATGGAGCGTACTAGGCTTTGAGGGTGCGCTGGACGCCTTCGTGCATGGCCTCAAGCTGGGCCATTACGGCATCGACGGCGGCTTGCTTGCGGTCTTCACCCTCTGGTGTGGATTCCTTGATGCGGCTTCTGAACTCGTCGCACTTCTTTGGTTCGCTGATGTCGATGATGACCCTGTCGTGGCATATCAGGTCTTCAAGCATCTCGCCGCCGGGGTTGAGGCACAGGATGTTGCCATTGATCGAGACGAGCGACATGTAGTCGAACGAGCGGATATACGAGTCGATTTCACGTACTCCACGCCTGGAGCCTGGGTCCCATGGTCTGAAACGTGTGCCCGCGGGGAATACGAGTATCAACTTGCCGTCTTTTCTCAGCCGTGCCAGTTCCTTCATCGATGCCAGGTTTATGGCGTTGGCTTTGAGGGTTTCCGCGGCGCGTTTTACAGGGTCGGTTATTTTTGCATTGATCTCGTCGATGGCGCGGCTGGGGTAAATGACCAGCCTGGAATACGCCTCGGAAAAACCGGCGACAACGGGATTGGACTCCGACAGTTTGATGCCCGCAATGGCGACGATGCTGTTTGCTATCCGTTCACCCTCGGGGCCTGCCTTGCGGAGCAGGTACGAAAGGACAGGTAAGTCAAAGTTGCTGTAATGTTCAACGAGCAGCAGGCACTTGGCTCCATCCCTGGACAGAGCCGCAAGGCGTTCGATGTTGGCAAATGACCTGATGCCGCTACCAGGCGCGATGTTTTCTGAAATCATCGAATCGATGAATGGAAGGACATTTTTATTGCCCTCCTGGAAAACTTCGTCCGTGGAAACCGTCATCTTGCCAACCGTATGGGCCATCATCTTTATGATGGTATCTTTATATCGAGCGCTTATTGGTTCCATGGTAGCCTCCGGCCGCGGCGCCGCGGGGTTGTTGTGGATCAGGAAAAAAGTATAGGCGGAGCGTCCGCACGGTGTCAACGAGGATTTACAAAAACCTTGCCGGTGTCATTCTGGGAAATCAATCCCTGTCCAGGTGGCTGGATCAGCCTGTGCCGCGTCTATGCGGCCAATATCGACACGGGCGGTAGTTTCCGCTACCAGCCACTGCTTACCCCCAAAAGGATACCGTGCTCCTGCACCAGGGGCGTCCACCGCCGCAAGCGCGTGTTCGTGCACGAGTGAGATCATCAGGATTGAATCTATGTTTTCACGGCGGAGCAGGATGGACATGACCAGTGCTCGTGAGTCGCAATCGCCCCTACCCTGGAACGCGGCGGAGACTGGATTGACGACGTCGGACCCCTTGGAGTCACGTTCGTACACAAAGCCTTGTACCCAGGCAAGCAGCGCCTGTGCGTAACCACGGGGGTCGGCGGATGTACCAAACCGCGGGCTGTCAACCTGCGGGGCCTGGGTTGCCTGGCTTGGCGGTGTTGTCAGCGTTGCCGATGTTGTTCCGGTTCCGGAAAGCAGGGCGGCTGGCTTTTTGCCCGACCATGCGCCAGTTTCCCACGCCGCGGACATCTGGAGCGCAAGTTTATCAAGCGTTTGCGCCGAGTCGCGGAATACCATGCGGTAAAACCTGGCCATAGCAGCTTCCATGAGGTCTGCAGACTCGGCAACCGTGGCGGACAATACCCGGTACTCGCGTTCCACGAGGTCCTGGGCTATGGCGGCTTCCGCGGGTATCCATTCCGCACGTATCTTTGCGGATCCGAAGGTGATGTCCTTGAATGCCACTACGGCCTTTTTGCCGAGCGTAGCCCTGGAATGTGTGCCAAGCGGGCCTGGCAGCGCCCTGTTCGAGTACGTCATTGAAAAGCCATCGAGTGCCGATGCCACGATGTCACGATAGGTTTCAAACGACGACGCCGGCGCATACGAAAGCACGATAAGGTCGTAGGCTGAAGCAGGGCTGGATTCAGATGCCGGGGTTTCGGCGTTGTTTACAAAGAATCCGTAACCCCTGAGCGCTGTGGCACCTGTACCAAGGTTCAATTCTCCAAGCGCAGCGTCGTAGTTGCCAAACATGAAAGTGGAAAAAGTACCTTTGCCGGACAGTTTTTTGGCTGTATCCTCGGCGCCGGCTTTTGCTGACATAAATCTTGATGAAGGGTATACGCCTATGTCGATGACCACGGCACCATCCGCGGAACCGAATGTGTACCGGCTGGTGCCGTCACCTGAAACGACTTCGAAACCCTCCGGCAAGTCTATTGAGAAACCGTGGTCGGAATAGTATTCGTCGGTAAACGCCGTGACCGGTGTCATGGCTACGGTGAGCAGCATTACGGCACGGAAGCATGTGGTAGTACCAAACATGAGCCATATTATAACGCATCCGGGAGCTTTCCGGGAGTATCGAATTGGATTGTAAGAACAGTAACAAATCGCAAAGCGAATCCGTAAAGCAAGTAATTTAAATTGGATTACATGCTTTCTATTTTCTCAATACTAATCTTATAACCAAGAGAATGTAAAACACTTGAAAATGTTCTGTAGTTAATTTTTTCCGCATTTTTACTTCGTATTTTTTGAATAACAGTGGGAGAAACTCCTACTTTCTTTGCTAAAGCCCTTATGGAAATGTTTTCTTGTTCCATTCTTTCAAGAATAAATTCAGAAAGCAGGAAGTCCGCATATTCACGTTCAAATTTTGCTTTTTCTATTGGATTATTTGAAATGAACCTGTCGTACGTCGTTTCCATTTAGTCCTCCATGAATCTTGCAATATAATCACTGCGATACTTGATCGCTCATTCTTTTTCATTTTTGGGTAATTTTTTTGCACGCTTCGTAAATCCATTGGTAATAATAATTTTCTTTCCTGTTTATCCATACTTTAATGTACCATTATTGTGGTACATTGTCAACGATATACTCACCCTGACTTCTTGTGCTGTTCCACGTGCTCTTGCCCGTCATAATATCGCGTCCATGCCGGACCCGGACAGTTGTTCCAGGCAAGACATTCCACCATTCCAACGGTTGCCCCCGTGCGCGCCGGATTGCCCATAATCCTTCTTGCATAAAATCCAGGATTAACGGATCAATCGGCCACCCCGGGGGCGGAGGGTAGAGCCATGATCCAATATTGGAAGAAAAGCGGGGCCACTCTGGCTGCCGTAGACGCGCCGGGCAGAGACGTCTGGATTGACGTCAGAAACGCCTCGCGTGATGATCTCGACGTACTGGAGAAAGAGTACGGAGTGCTGGCCGAGCATGTGCAGGATATGCTTGACGTCGACGAGCGCTCGAGGATCGAGAAGGAAGATTCCTACACGATGCTCATCCTGCGTCTGCCGGCCCACGATCCGCGCTACGATGTGATGTATTTTACTGTGCCGGTTGGCGTCATCCTGTTCAAGGATCGCGTGGTAACGGTGTGTGCGCAGGATTGTGAAGTGCTCCAGGAATTGTCCGGGGGCAAGGTGCGCGATCTATCCGTCTCCAACAAGAGCGCTTTCGTACTCAAGCTGATGGGACGGGCCGCCATCGTGTACCTGCGCTTCCTCAAGGACCTGAACAGGCGCACTACCGGTATTGAACTGGAATTGCAGCGTTCCATCAAGAACAACGAACTGGTCAAATTGCTGGCCATCGAGAAGTCGCTGGTATACTTTACTACTTCGCTCCGCTCTGACGAACTGGTGCTCGAGAAGCTGCAAAAGGGCGTAACGGTGCGCTTCAAGGATGACGAAGCCGAATTGCTGGAAGACGTCATGACAGATTTCAGGCAGGCGATAGAGATGTCGAACATTCACAGCGACATACTTTCCGGCATGATGGACGCCTTTGCCTCAGTCATATCAAACAACCTGAACATCGTCATGAAGCGGCTGACCATTGTTTCAATAGTGCTCATGATTCCCACGTTTGTGGTCAGCGTGTTTGGCATGAATGTGCCGTTGCCGGCGGGAATTACCGGCTCTCCGCTGGCATTCTGGGTCATCATGGGTGGCAGTGCGTTGTGCGCCGGCATTGGTGCCCTGCTTTTGCGGGACAGGCGACCGGGAACTAAAAAAGCATTGCTGGCTCCTGTGGCGGGAGCCCTGATAGTCCCGCCAGGCAAGAAATAGGTAGTTCATCGAACCAGGGATGGTTGAAACCGGTCTTGCGTTGCGGTATCGATGTGCGTATGCTTTGGCGCCATGATTCCGGCGCTGTATATTGATGACGACATGATTATTATCGACAAGCCGGCCGGGCTGGCGGTCCAGCCGGGAGCTGGTGTACGAATATGCGTCATTGATGCGGTGGAACGCGACTATGGCTTCAAACCATACCTGGTGCACCGTCTGGACAAGGAAACCGCAGGCTGCCTGGTTGTGGCCCGGTCGCCCCGGTTTGCCTCCACGTTGTCGGAGTTGGTGGGTGGCAGGGGAGCGGTCAAAACGTACCGGGCTGTGGTAGCCGGTGCGCCCGACCCGGTGTGCGGAACCTACCGCGATGATGTACGCGTAAAGGGGCAGGCGACAAGCGCCGAGACCCGGTACCGGACGCTGGAATCCGATGGAAGATTTTCGCTGGTCGAGGCGGAGCTGGGGACGGGAAGGATGCACCAGATCCGCCAGCATTTTGCCGGCGCTGGATACCCGATTCTTGGTGATGACAGACATGGCGACTTCAAGCTCAACAAAGCTGTGGCCAAAGAGTTTGGAATCAAGCGGCTGATGCTCTACGCTGTCAGGTTACAGTTGCCTTTGGTACCGCCTGTCGATGTACTTGCCACATTGCCACCGCATTTTTCAGCATTTTTCCAGCGCTGGGGTCATGGGGTGATACCATGAAGCAAGACGGAAAATTTGTATGGGTACGAGGTGCAGCGTGGCTTCTGCCTGATGGGACGGTGCACGTGGTGCCAGGTTTCCACGATGAATGGATACAGTCTCACCAGGATCTCGCGGAAGGCTGCAGCAACGTGGCTGAGGTGGTGGGCAGGCTCGGCTGGCTGTCCGTCGTGTCATATTCACAGGGCTATGTCGAGTTTATGATACGGTCAAGGTCGGATGCGCTTTCAGTCAAGCTATGCGCGGAGCACCTGGGACGGAATCTGGGGCAATGGAGCAACGCGCTGGTAATGACCATGGATGAAGAGGGCTATATAAAACTGACACACCGCGATTTTGGACCTTCCTTGTCACCGGAGAGCAGGATTCGCGGAGCGTTCAATGCGGCTCGAGAATCTCCTTGAGTTCCCTTGAATTTTTAACAGCGTTGCCCCGGGCATGATTGTTGAAGGCGATGAAGAGGGTGCCTTTTTTTGCCATGCTCCTTAACCTGGTGGACACCGCGCCGAGTTCTTCCCGGGTATACAGATAGTCGTAGCGTGAGCTTGCATCGCCGTTCCACCATTCATTGGCGTTGCGCCCATGAAAACGGAAGTAGGCAATATCTCCAGTTACGCGCTCGTCGGCGCCTGGCAAACCTGGCAGGTCCGGTCTGTCGACCATGACAATGCCGACGCCCCTTCTGTCCAGTTCATCGTAGACGCGATCGCCAGACCATTCGTCATTGCGGAACTCCACCACGATGGGAAGGGGAGCCAAAGCGGACAGGAGCCTGGCCAGATAGGCCCTGTTTTCAGGCGTATGGTGAAAGCTGAACGGAAGCTGGACGAGTACCGCTATCAACCTGCCCGAGCTAAACAAGGGTTCCAGTGACCGGACAAACGCGGTTGCGTCGTCTTTCCATCCGGGACCAAGCTCGTGCGTCAGGCTTTTGTGGGCTTTGATGCTGAAACGGAAGCTGTCGGGAGTCCTGCCGGCTATGCCTGCCAGATTTGAAGCTTTTGGCATTGCGTAGTATGAAAAATTGAGTTCCACAAAAGGAAAGAAGAGGGCGTAATACCTCAGAAACTCGCCTTTGGGTAGTTCTTCCGGGTAAAAAACACCCTTCCAGTCGTCGTATGAATATCCGCTGGTGGCTATCAGCGTTTCTCCCATGCATAGACTATGCTACTATTCAGCGTCCGGGGCAAGGTGTGGCGGCTCGCATGGCATGGTATGCATACTTGCCTTTCAATTAACTATATTTTAACGAAAATCTAAAGAATCGGACCTAATATGGTCCAAATAGAGGTGTGTGACGATGAAGATGCTCGAATTCATGGCAACGATGCGCAGCATGTTTGAACAATCCCGGCAGGAACCTCTGACGCCGGAATCCAGGTTTGTATTCCTGAGCGACCTTCATATGGGAGACCGTGGTTCCCGTGACGATTTCAGGCATAATGCCGATTTGGTGGTGGATTCACTCTCCAGCCATTATGCGGCCAATGGCTGGAAGCTGGTGCTGAATGGTGATATCGAGGAATTGTATAAATTCAAGCCAAAGGCGATACGGCTTGCTTATGATGACCTATATGGTATCTTCCGCGGGTTTGATGCGCGTGGAGATCTTGTAAAGATTGTTGGCAACCACGATTTGGCGATGCTGCTGTACGAGGATCACGAATTCAAGCTTGACCATGCGTTGCGTCTGGACAGACCCGATGGTGCGATACTGGCATTTCACGGGCACCAGTCGTACAAATTTTTTATGAAGTACAACTATCTTTCCGATTTTCTTGTCCGCTATATCGCCGAATATCGCCGATCCGCTCAAGATCCGCAACGCAGACATTCCGATGACTTCCCGGCGCAGGTTCAAGGCGGAGCGGAGGATTTACCGCGCCTCGAAGGAACTGGGCATTGTCACCATAGCCGGGCATACGCACCGGCCCGTTTTCGAATCTTTTTCCAAGTACGATACTTTGCGCTGGAGCATAGAAAACCTGCTCAGAAGGTATTCTTCAGAGAGCCCGGAAGACCGTCAGAAAACCGAAGCGCTGATCGCAGTTTACGCTGCGGAGTTCAAGCTTCTATCCAGAAAGGAACGCAAGCACAAGGTTTCAAGGAGTCTGTACGAGCGTG
>JFJP01004333.1_pt1 | contig 12762 bp, 18 predicted proteins | sample 431651 | NCBI WGS metagenome assembly JFJP01 (sample SAMN02602958, study PRJNA72255) | Microbial mat metagenome, whole genome shotgun sequencing project. | biome: fresh water; feature: sink hole; material: water; isolation source: purple microbial (photo- and chemosynthetic) mats found in... | reverse complement strand
ATCGGCAAGAACAATCGCATCTTCCAATTCAGCTCCTTAGGCGAGATTCCGCAGGACAAGAAATACGCCGGTGAGCCGACTCGTTTGGAGATCGGTGACGACAATATGATTCGTGAGTTCTGTACCTTCAATTTGGGTACGGCGCAAGACGGTGGTGTGACACGCGTCGGCAACAAGAATTGGATCATGGCTTACGTCCACTTGGCACATGACTGCCAAGTGGGCAACAACACCATCTTCGCCAACAACGCGCAGTTGGCTGGCCACGTCATCGTGGACGACTTCGCTATCCTAGGTGGTTTCACCGTTGTGCATCAGTTCTGCCAGATCGGTTCGCATGTCATTACCGGTATGGGCAGCATCTTGTTCCAAGACATCCCTCCGTATGTGACGGTATCAGGGAATCCTGCTGCGCCGCATGGAACGAATTCGGAGGGGTTAAAGCGTCGCGGTTTCTCAAGCGCGGCGGTGATGGCTATAAAGCGTGCTTACAAGACCTTGTACAAATCTGGACTGACCTTGGAAGAAGCCAAGAAAGCCATCAATGAACAGTTGGTGGAACACCCTGAGTTGAAGCTGATGTCTGATTTCCTCAACCGTTCTCAGCGCGGAATCGTTCGTTAAACCATGTCAGCGCAAGTCAAAACCATCGCCATCGTGGCAGGTGAGGCGTCGGGCGACCTTCTAGGCAGCATGCTGATGACTGCCATCAAAGATGCCGCACCAAACGTGTGCTTCATCGGTATCGGCGGCCCTAAGATGCAAGCAATAGGCATGGATATCTTGTTCCCGATGGAGAAACTCGCAGTACGTGGCTACGTCGAGGTGTTACGCCATTACCGTGAGATCGTAGGTATCCGCCGTCAATTGCGCGAACGATTCCTTGCCCAACCACCTGACCTCTTCATCGGTGTCGATGCGCCAGATTTCAATCTCGATCTAGAGTTGGCACTGAAACAAAGTGGAGTGCCGACCGTTCATTACGTCAGCCCGTCGATCTGGGCTTGGCGCGGTGAGCGTATCCATAAGATCAAACAGGCCGTGTCACATGTGCTGGCCTTGTTCCCGTTCGAAGCTCCGCTGTACGAGAAGGTCGGCATCCCTGTCACTTATGTGGGACATCCGCTGGCGGATTTTTTACCGGACCATCCGAAGCGTGCCGAGATGCGAGAGCAGATGCGCATCATGCCCAAGACTGCCAAGGTGTTCGCTTTTCTTCCGGGTAGTCGCCAGAGCGAAGTGAGGCAACTCGCTCATACCTATATTGAGACCGCGAAGCTCATCCTGCAGAAACTTCCTGAAGCACAATTCCTAGTGCCACTCGCTAGTCGCGAGACACGCAACATATTCGAAGAAGTGCTGTGGAAATTAGAAGCACAGCAATTACCGATCACAATGCTGTTCGGTCATGCGCACGATGCCATGGTCGCCGCCGATGGTGTGCTAGTGGCATCGGGGACGGCGACGCTGGAAGCGGCATTGCTAAAACGCCCCATGGTCATCACCTACAAGATGCCCGCACTGTCTTGGTGGCTGCACAGACGCAAGATGTACCAACGTTATGTAGGTCTCCCCAACATATTGGCTGGACGTTTTGTCGTACCAGAGATATTGCAAGATGACGCCACCCCAGAGAACCTCTCCCAAGCTTTGCTGAATCTGGTCAACAACAAGAATGCCGTGGCGGAGTTGGAACAGACCTTTGAAGTCATGCACCAGACCTTGCGGCAGAACACCGCACAGAAAGCGGCTTCAGCTATCTTGCCTTATCTGGCATGAGCGACATCCTGCTCATCTGCGGTGTGGATGAAGCAGGGCGGGGACCGCTGGCTGGTCCTGTCAGCGCAGCCGCAGTCATCCTCGATCCAGCGCGTCCTATTGCGGGATTGGCAGATTCAAAAAAACTCTCCGAAAAACAGCGCGACCTGCTGGCACCTATCATCAGAGAACGTGCCTTGGCTTGGGCGGTGGCCTATGCCGAGGTCGAAGAGATCGACACGCTAAACATCTTGCAGGCCACCTTGTTGGCGATGCGCCGTGCCGTATTGGCATTGCCTATCCAACCGAATCAAGTGTTGGTGGATGGCTTGTATTGCCCGCAAACAGGTATTCCAAGCGAAGCTATCGTCAAAGGAGACAGCAAAGTCGCCGCCATCTCCGCCGCATCCATCTTGGCTAAGACCGCGCGCGATGAGTTGATGATAAAACTGCACACGCTGTACCCACAATATGGCTTCGACGGACACAAAGGTTATCCAACTGCAGCACATCTGGAAGCCCTAAAAAAACACGGTGTATCTAAGGTGCATCGGCGTAGCTTCAAGCCGGTGCGTGATGCCTTGTTGTACACTCAGCACAAAACATAGGAGTCGCCATGATCGCTTTCAAACTCATTCATCTGCTATCCGCCGTCCTATGGGCCCGAGCGCCTACGACTTTGGAATAACGTATTTCAACGTTTCTTCACTTGGGTTTGGGGGGCTGTTGGCAGCATATTGGTCACCGGTTTCTATCTCATCTACCAATATGGTGGGATGGCGAACGTGTCACATCACATACACATCATGTTGTTATTGGGCTTGGTGATGACGGTGATCTACGGCTACGTGTTCTTTGGTTTGTACGTACCTATGAGTTTGCACGTCGCCAAAGAGCGTTGGAAAGAGGCAGGGGGATTGCTAGGAAAGATCCGCCAGTTGGTGGCGATAAATCTAGCCTTGGGTGTCTTGACGATCTGCGTGGCTGTTTTCGGATACGGCTGGAATTGATTGAGTGAGATAGGACGCAAGTATGAAAAAGATTTCGCTTGTTCTGGCCTTTGCCATATCGGGTTTGATAGTTGGCTATCTGATCTTCGGCAAATGGGGTGGTGAATATGTCAGTTTGAAGACGCTCTTCTCATTTGGTGGCAATGGATTCCAGAGCGCATTCCGTTCCATCTCTGGCGTCGAAGACATGCGTAACAAAGTCTTACTGTGTGGTGCAGCAGGCGCGGTAGTCGGTCTGTTGCTGAGCTTTAGGTCAAAGCGCTAGTTTCACTCGCCCAGCTTCAACCTGCGCATGTAATGGCAGGTATAGCCATGAGGATGTTTCACCAGATAGTCCTGATGGTAGTCTTCTGCACGATAGAACTCCTTGAATGGAACAATCTCGGTCACTACCTTCGCCTTCCATTCCCCCGAAGCATCTACGGTCTTGATGACCTCTTCTGCGGTACGTTTTTGTTCTTCACTGACGTAGAAGATCGCTGAGCGATATTGTGTTCCGATGTCGTTACCTTGCTGATTTCGAGTGGTTGGATTGTGCATGCGAAAGAATTCGAACAGCAGATGGCGGTAGGTCAGTTGCTTCGTGTCAAATACGATCTTTAGCGATTCTGCATGTCCACTACGGCCTGTCTTGACCACATCATAAGTCGCATTCGGTGTCTCACCACCGGTATAGCCCACTTCAGTTTTCAGCACTCCAGGGATTTGACGCACCAAATCTTCCATTCCCCAGAAGCAGCCACCAGATAGGTAAGCAACTTGAACGGTTTCGGTCATGGTTTTTCCTTTCGTTTGGGCGTTTCCAACAGAGGTATGCAACGCAAGTAGAGTTAACAGAAGGAAGCGCAACATATCAACGCCGCTCTTTCTTCATTGCCTGTGCTGCTTCGCGCTTCGACTCACGCTCTTTCTCGGTTGCTCGCTTGTCATGTTCTTTCTTACCCTTGGCCAAGCCGATATCCAACTTAACGCGCCCACCCTTGTAGTGCATATCCAGCGGCATGATGGTGTAGCCAGCGCGTTGCACCTTGCCAATGAGCTTGTCTATCTCATTCTTGTGTAAGAGTAGCTTACGTGTACGAGTGGGGTCGGGGAGGATGTGCGTCGAGGCACTGGTGAGCGGACTGATGTGTGACCCGAACAGGTACAGTGCACCATCTTTGAAAGTGACGTAGGCTTCCTTAAGTTGTACTCGTCCTTCGCGGATGGCTTTGATCTCCCATCCTTGCAGGACAAGTCCAGCTTCGTGCCTTTCCTCGATGAAATACTCGTGAAAGGCTTTTTTGTTATTAATAATGCTCATGAAATGGTGAGTTTTACCGTGTGTTGCGATATTCTACCAGCCTTTGTTTGACGGGCTTTGATAAGCGATGGCATTGGTAGAGAAGACAGTGATCGTTCCGCATAGTGCGGAGCAGATGTTCAACTTGGTGGATAGGGTGGAAGCCTACCCCGAGTTCCTGCCTTGGTGCGGTGGGGCGAGCGTGGACAAGATGGTGGGGGACACCATGCACGCCACGTTGCATATCGATTACCACCATATCAAGCAGAGCTTCAGTACCGAGAATCAACGCACCGTTCCCAATCGTATCGATATGACTTTGCTCAATGGTCCGTTCCGTCATTTGGATGGGGAGTGGCTTTTTATCGAATTGTCCCCGACAGCCTGTAAAATAGCGTTCCGCTTGAATTACGAGTTTTCCAACAAGTTGTTGGAGAAGCTAGTAGGTCCCGTTTTTCACTACATCGCCAACAATTTTGTGGATGCTTTCATCCACCGCGCCGAAAAGGTCTATGCAACACAATGAGTGCTGAAAAGATACATATCGAAGTCGTCTACGCCCTTGCGCATGAGCAGACCTTGTTAATGCTGGATGTGCCTAAAGGCACAACGCTCATCGATGGTGTGAAGCTATCTGGCATCACGAACAAATATCCAGAAATTGACTTGGAGAAAAGTAAGTTCGGTATCTTCAGCAAGCTGAGCAAGGCCGATGTCATATTGCGCGAGAAAGACCGTATCGAGATATATCGCCCGCTGGTGGGGATGCTTGATTTCGACCTACATTGTCACTCCACTTTCTCCGATGGCACGCTCACGCCGACGCAGATCGTCGCTCGTGCATCCGAGCGTGGTGTGACCATGCTGGCGTTGACCGATCACGACGACACGGATGGTTTGGCGGAAGCAAGGGACGCGGCCGAAAAGTGCGGTATGTCCTTCATTAACGGAGTCGAGATATCGGTCTCGTGGCGCAAGCACACATTACACATCGTCGGTCTAGGTATCGACCCTAACCATCCACCGCTCGTCGAAGGTCTCAAAAAAGTGCGTAGCGGGCGCGGAGAACGCGCCCAAAAGATGGCGGATGAGTTGGCCAAGGTGGGCATCGGTGGCGTGCTGCAAGGCGCATACAAGTTCACCACCAATCCCAACATGATCGGACGGACGCACTTCGCGCGTTTTCTGGTTGAATCGGGCCACTGCAAAGATGTGAAGAGCGTGTTCAATCGTTACCTTGCCAGCGGCAAGCCAGGCTATGTCCCACATCAGTGGGCAGACTTGGCTGATGCAATCTCATGGATATGCGGCAGCGGGGGTATCGCCGTGTTGGCGCATCCAGGACGTTACATGGTTGGAAGGCGCAGTATGGGCAAGCAGACCATGCACGAGTTGTTGGGCGTGTTCGCCGAATTGGGGGGCGGTGCGGTGGAGGTCGTGACAGGCAGCCATACACCACCGCAATATGCCGAGTTCGCGCGATATGCAGAAGAGTTCGGTTTGTTGTGTTCCTGCGGGTCGGATTTCCACGGGCCGGGGGAAAGTTACCGCGACCTCGGCAAACTCCCCGATCTGCCGCTCGGTTGCCGTCCCGTTTGGGAACATTGGCAACACGTTTCAGCATTGAAGGCCGCCTGATGTCACAGTTCTTTTCCTTACACCCCGAAAATCCGCAGCCACGTCTCATCAAGCAGGCGGCTGCCATGTTGCGCGAAGGTGCTGTGGTCGTTTACCCGACGGACTCTGGCTATGCCATCGGCTGTCATCTGGACGACAAAGAGGCCGTCACGCGTATCCGCCAGATACGTGGCTTGGACGACAAACATCACCTGACCTTGATTTGTCGTGACCTGTCCGAACTTTCCACCTATGCGCGAGTGAGCAACGCGCAATTCCGCCTGCTCAAGAACAACACACCCGGGGCTTACACCTTCATCCTAGAAGCGACCAAGGAAGTGCCGCGTCGTTTGCAGCATCCAAAACGCAGTACGGTCGGCGTGCGTATCCCAAATCATCCCATCGCATTGTTGCTGCTCGAAGAGCTAGGCGAGCCGATGTTGAGTTCGACACTCATCTTGCCGGAAGCTAGCTTCCCACTCACTGATGTGGATGAGATACGCGAGCACCTTGAGCGTCAGGTCGATCTCATCATCGAGGGCGGCTTGGTGGGTATCGATCCGACCACGGTCATCGATCTGACCAGTGACACGCCCGTATTGGTGCGTGCCGGACATGGTGATTTGGCTCCATTCGGGCTTGAGAACTAGATGGACGGCCTGATACAACTCATCGCCATTGCAGCGATCCCCGTGTTGTTCGCCATCACCATCCATGAAGCTGCGCACGGCTATGTGGCACGCCACTTTGGCGATATGACTGCTTATCAGGCAGGGCGAATAACGCTAAATCCAATCCGCCACATCGACCCGGTCGGCACCATCTTGTTGCCGCTACTTACCTTGGCATTGGGCGGCATCCTGTTCGGCTGGGCTAAACCCGTTCCCGTCAACTTCGGTGCCTTACGTCGTCCTAAGCAAGACATGCTGTGGGTTGCTATCGCAGGTCCGGCATCCAATCTATTGATGGCCTTGTTCTGGGGACTGATGATCAAGATTGCATGGACGTTTCCGGGAGGGTATTTCACCGAGCCTTTGCTAGAGATGGCCCAGATAGGCGTTAAAATAAACGCCATCCTGCTGGTGCTGAATCTGCTGCCGTTACCACCGTTGGATGGTGGTCGCGTGGCGGTCAGTCTGTTACCCCATCGTCAGGCGTACCAACTATCACGCATCGAGCCCTATGGCATGTTCATCCTCATCGGCCTTGCAATCACGCCGGTTTTGGGATGGGTATTGACCCCACCGGTCGTCGCAGTGATGAAATTCATTAACTTTATCTTTTGATTGTGAAGTCGAGCTATGTTTTCTGATCGAGTCTTATCCGGTATGCGTCCCACAGGCAAACTCCACTTGGGGCATTACCATGGTGTGTTGAAGAACTGGGTGCAGATGCAGCACGAGTTCGAGTGTCTGTTCTTCGTAGCCGACTGGCATGCGCTGACCACGCATTACGACAATCCGCAGATCATCGAGCAATCCGTGTGGGACATGGTCGTTGATTGGTTGGCTGCCGGAGTCGATCCAGCGCATGCCACACTCTTCATCCAATCCAAAGTGCCGGAACATGCCGAACTGCATCTGTTGCTGTCGATGATCACGCCGCTAGGGTGGTTGGAACGCATGCCGACCTACAAAGACCAACAAGAGAAGCTATCAGGCAAAGACCTAAGCACCTATGGTTTCCTAGGTTACCCGCTGTTGCAGAGCGCCGACATCCTCATCTACCGCGCGACCCAAGTACCGGTAGGTGAAGACCAGGTGCCGCACATCGAATTCACGCGCGAGATCGCACGTCGCTTCAATCACATCTACGGCAAAGAGATCGGCTTCCAAGAAAAGGAAGAGCAGGGCGATGACGAAGCGCTGGAGTCAGCCAAAGCACTGCTCGATGAGCAACAGAACCTGAGCCACGGTGATCGCGAGCGTCTGTTCGGTTACCTCGAAGGTGGCGGCAAGATGATCTTGTCCGAACCACAAGCCATGCTCACTGCGGCTTCCAAGATGCCAGGACTAGACGGACAGAAGATGTCCAAGTCCTACAACAACACCATCAGCCTACGTGAAGACGAGGCAGAGGTGAGCAAGAAGATCCGTACGATGCCGACCGATCCAGCGCGTATCCGTCGCACCGATGCAGGTGATCCTGATAGATGTCCTGTGTGGCAGTTGCATCAGGTGTACTCCAACGAAGCCACCAAGGAGTGGGCGAAGCAGGGATGTACGAGTGCGGGCATAGGTTGCATCGAATGCAAGCAGCCCGTCATTGTAGCCGTGCTGGAAGAACAAAAACCGATGCGTGAACGCGCTCAACTCTATCTGGACGATCCGAGCTTGGTGCGCAACATCATCGCCGACGGCAACGAGAAGGCACGCAAGATGGCACAGGACACCATGCGGGATGTACGTGAGGCGATGGGGCTGGAATACAAATAATGGCTGAGACGGACCAACAACTCCCGCTACTCATCACCAATCCGGTGGCGCATGTTCACGGCCAGCCGATGATGGAGATGCCGCAGGATCTGTACATCCCGCCAGATGCGCTGGAAGTCGTGTTGGCCACGTTCCAAGGTCCGCTCGATCTGTTGTTGTACCTCATTCGCAAACACAATCTCGATGTGCTCGACATCCCGATGGCGCAGCTCACCCAGCAATACATGGGTTACATCGAGTTGATGGAGAATAATCGTTTGGAGCTGGCGGCTGAATATCTGCTGATGGCGGCGGTGCTCATCGAGATCAAATCGCGCATGTTGTTGCCACGCCCACCGAGAGAAAATGGTGAAGAGAGCAGCGAAGACCCACGTGCCGAGTTGATGCGTAAGTTGCTCGAGTACGAACAGATGAAGCTAGCGGCACATCGCTTGAATGAGATACCACAGGCGGGGCGTGACTTCGAGTTGGTGCAGGTATTGATCGAACGTACCGTCATCGAACGCCTTCCTAGCGTGAGTGTGGAAGACCTGCGCAGTGCGTGGCTTGTCTTGCTCACCCGCGCCAAGGTACATGCCCACCACAAGGTGCGTCGCGAAGAGTTGTCGGTTCGCGAACAGATGACCAAAGTGTTGCGCCAATTGCGTGACCATGACTTCGTTCCGTTCGAGAGCCTGTTCGAGACGGAGTCGAGTATCCCGATGCTGGTCGTCACCTTCATCGCCATCCTTGAGTTGGCGAAAGAGACCTTGGTCGAGATCACACAAACAGAATCGTTGGGGATTATCTATGTTCGAACCAGTCGATCCATCACTGTCGAGGAGGAATCAAATGACTGATCAAGCAGAATCTCAGGTGTTGGCGATGACCGACACTGCCAGTACCGATATCGTTGAACTCGATCATCCAGTAGATACTGTATTGCTAAAGCGTGTGTACGAAGCAGCGCTGATGTCATCGCAAGAGCCGCTCTCCATCACCGAATTGAAACGCCTGAGTGATGCGCCACTAGAGACAGCATTCATAGAGACATTGTTGTCAGAGCTGGCTGAGAAATATGCGGACAGTGGTATCGAATTGAATCGTGTGGCGAGCGGCTGGCGTTTCCGCGCACGTCCTGAACTGCAAGACCATCTGGACAAACTCAACCCACAGAAGCCGCCGCGCTATTCGCGCGCCGTGATGGAGACACTGGCTATCATCGCCTATCGTCAACCCGTGACGCGCGGTGATATCGAAGAGATTCGTGGTGTGAACGTATCACCTCAGATATTGAAGACATTGGAAGGGCGCTCTTGGATCGAGGTCATCGGTACGCGCGACACACCGGGTAAGCCAGAGTTGTTCGCCACTACCCAGCAACTGCTGGATGACTTGAATCTGCGCACATTGGGCGAGTTGCCTGCACTGGAAGAGATGGGGAGTCTCCTTGATCAAAGTGGTAACAGCGAAGCCTGATGTCTGAACTGAAGCGTATCTCTTCGCGCGACAACCCTTTCTTCAAATCACTGCTCAAGCTATCGGCCTCCGCACGCGAGAGGAGAGAAGCAGGGCAGACGCTACTCGACGGAACACATCTGTTGCGTGCCTTCCTCGTTGCGGGGGGTAAACCATCCCATCTGCTCATCAACGAGTCAGCCGTTAAAAACCCTGAGATAAAAGAATTACTTGCAGCGAGTGATGGCGTTCCAAGGACGCAACTCGATGATGCTTTGTTCGCACAACTTTCTGAACTCAAGACCCCCAATGGGCTGCTAAGCTTGGTCGATGTGCCTGAACCTTCAGTTTCACCAGCTCACAGTCAGTTCATCTTGTTGCTGGAAGATATCCAAGACCCCGGCAATCTCGGCTCAATCTTGCGCAGCGCGGCAGCAGCGGGTTGTGATTCCGTGTTTCTTTCCATTGGGTGTGCCGATGCTTGGTCACCCAAAGTCTTGCGCGCGGCGATGGGTGGCCACTTTGCTTTGAGTATCCACGAGAGCAACGACCTTATCGCAGTCTCTCGCGAATTCGGCGGCAAGATATTGGCCGCGTCTTTGCAGGCAGAGCAATCGTTATATGCGATCAATCTGCGTGGGAAGTTGGGGTTCGCCATTGGCAACGAAGGCGCGGGGCTGTCTAAAGAATTGCAAGACACAGTGCTAGAACGCTTCATCATCCCGATGTCTGGCAAGGTCGAGTCCTTGAATGCGGCTGCCGCCACTGCGGTATGCTTATTCGAGGTGGTACGCCAACGAGCTTAGTGGCGTTTCAATCCGGTGAGGTGTAGCAAAGTGGTCGAGATCTCCTCGACCGAGATGGTCGTCACATCTAACATCGGGATGCCCGCTTTGCGCATCATCTCTTCCGCCTGCTTCACCTCTTTCTGACAATTCTCTAGCGAGGCATATCGACTGTTGGGCATGCGCTCAGAGCGTATCTGTGCAAGACGCTCAGGTTGGATGGTGAGGCCGTGAAGTTTTTTGATGAGCGGTTTGACAGCACTGGGCAAGGAATTATTTTCAAAATCTTCAGGTACCAGCGGATAGTTCGCCGCAAAGATACCGAACTGCAATGCGAGGTAGAGCGAGGTCGGGGATTTGCCGCAACGTGACACGCCGACCAGAATGATCTGTGCTCGTCCTAAGTCTTTGGTGACGCCACCATCGTCATGGTTCAGCGCATAGTTCACCGCATCCATGCGCTCGTTGTAATGCACATTCGTTTCGTGAGAGCGTCCAACAGCGTGTGAAGAGCTCGATGATGTCGTGGATCTCAGGGACGATCAGTGTGCTGAACACGATAGGGCGTTGACCATCGTGTTGCGCGGCTTCATTGATAGTCTTCAACGCTTCGTGCGCTTTTTCGACAGAATCGATGAAAGGCAGGGTGACTTGATTGAATTGGACGCCATCGAACTGACTCAACATACTGCGCCCCAACTTTTCAACAGTGATGCCTGTACGGTCAGAGATAAAGAATGCTGTGCGTTTGATACTCATTAGTCACGTTCCTTGAATCGATTGTCGTTTCATATCGCAATCCTACCACCTGGTATTCCCTATTCGATGCGGCAATCCCTCCAAATCACTAATAACGACTAGTTTTACCCTGATATTCAAACAAGTAAATCAGCGATTGGCCGATAGAATTCTGCTAAACCTGAGGAGTCTAAGGGGATGAGACAGATTATTTGTGTGATCGGAAACAAGGGTGGGACAGGCAAGACCAGCATTACGCATATGCTGTGTCACGGTCTCGGCCTGCTTGGAAGGCAGTCGGTCGCTATCCTTACGGATCCTTCGCGCGATCCATTGGCCGGTCCCAATCGTCACTACACGCCACTGGATGGGCGTGACCCACAAAAACTCAAGAGAATCCTTGTTAAATTGCAGTCGATGCCGAGCTGGATCGCTGTTATTGATGGCGGAAGTAATCGTCCGGAAATGGACATGGAATTCTACCGACAAGCTGATCTCGTGCTGCTGCCATTCCGTGATTCCCACGAAGATATTCGAACAGTGCGTCATGATCTCGACTCTTTTCCCAGAGCGTATGGTGTGCCATCACAATGGCCAACCAATCCTTGGCAACAGTTATCCGCCGAGCGCACCGTTGATGAGCTGATGCAGAGCTACCGTCCGCGACTTCTGGAGCCGGTCTATTCATTGAGTTCCAGCAAACTCTTGTTGGAGTGTGCGGTGCCGCCACACCTTCCTTCCGTTCTCAACAATGCGAGTCGTCGCTTAGCCTTCCAGGTCTTAACGCTGTTGGGGGTAAACCCAGACGAGCACAAGTAGAAGCTCGAATTTTTCCTACATATTGAGAACAGAGCAGATTAATTCCCTGTATTCAAAACAATCGAATCTCAGATGGCCTTCAAGATATACCCAGTCCAGAAAATAATTCGTAAAGAGGCCTAATGTTTATTCAATTCGTGACGATAAGCAGATTGAGGAACAGTAGTAAAAAATAAGGTGGTCGCTATTGGCTTGATTAATTGTGACTTAGGCAACGGATTCAGAGGGGTGTGGTAGCAATGAAAAAAATAATGTTGGTGGATGATTCGACAACCATTCTGCTCAGTATGAGCGCGATTCTCTCCAAAGCAGGCTATGAGGTAGAAAAAGCATCAAGTGCGGATGAGGGGTTGACCAAGTTCAAAGGTGGGCTGAAGCCTGACCTGCTTATCACGGACTTGAATATGCCTGGCATGAACGGCATCGAATTCATCAAAGAAGTGCGCAAGCTTCCGGCACACCGTTTCATGCCCATCCTATTCCTGACGACAGAATCTCAGCAGTCCAAGCGTGACGAAGCCAAAGCGGCTGGTGCATCAGGATGGTTGGTCAAGCCAGTCAGCTCGGAACAGTTGATCAATACGATCAAACTCGTCGTCAAGTAATTGCCCCAGAGGGGGGTGTCATGCCTATAGATATCAAAAATCTAATAAGTCGCCAAATAAAGGTTGGTTTCATCACGGCAGCAATCTGTGGCGCAGGTGTATATCTGATCCATTCGCCAGTGCACAGCTGGTTGCATGCCGTGACAGGTAGTGGTGAGATACTTGCCGATTCTGTGGGCACCGTCACGATCGTCTTGCTGAGCTTCTTCATCAGCGGTACGGTTTCGTTCGGACTGTTTAAGGATTCGTCCATGGGGATGGATCATTCAGTGGACG
>JFJP01034834.1_pt1 | contig 12763 bp, 8 predicted proteins | sample 431651 | NCBI WGS metagenome assembly JFJP01 (sample SAMN02602958, study PRJNA72255) | Microbial mat metagenome, whole genome shotgun sequencing project. | biome: fresh water; feature: sink hole; material: water; isolation source: purple microbial (photo- and chemosynthetic) mats found in... | reverse complement strand
GTGATGCTGTCTCACAAGAACCTCGTCTCCAACGTCATTGCCACAAGGTCGATCATCCGTATGCACCGCCTGGACAGGTTGCTGTCCATCCTCCCGCTGGCCCATACCTACGAATGCACGCTAGGCCTGCTCAACGGCATAACCCAGGGTTCATGCAACTACTACCTGGACAAGCCGCCTGTCGCGTCGGTGCTTTTGCCCGCTCTCAGAAAGGTAAAGCCGACCATCATGCTGTCAGTGCCGCTCATAATAGAAAAAATCTACCGCGCCAGCGTACTCCCCAGCCTCCAGAAGATGGGCGCCTACAAGAAGGAGTCGCTCCGTCCTCTCCTCCACAGGCTGGCCGGACTAAAGCTCAAGAAGACCTTCGGCGGGCATCTTCGCTTCTTCGGCATAGGCGGCTCCAGCGTTGCGCCGGATGTCGAAGCGTTTCTCCTGCAGGCTCATTTCCCTTATGCCATCGGCTACGGCCTAACTGAAACCGCACCCTTGCTCGCCGGCAGTCCTCCATTCAATACGGCACTCCGCTCCACAGGTCCTGCGCTCAAGGGCGTGGAACTGCGCATAGCCGACCCCAAGCCCGATACGGGTGAAGGCGAGATCCAGGCCCGCGGCCCCAACGTGATGCAGGGTTACTACAAGGATCCAGAAAAGACCAAAGAAGTATTCACAGAAGACGGCTGGTTCCGCACCGGTGATCTGGGAATTTTCGACAAGCGGGGCTGGCTCTTCATTCGCGGCAGGCTCAAGACCATGATCCTGGGCGCATCGGGCGAGAACATTTACCCTGAGGAGATAGAGGCGCTCATCAACAAGTCGGCCTATGTCGCCGAATCGCTGGTACTCAGCGAGGGCCAGGGTCTGACGGCCATGGTCCAGCTCAAGCAGGAAGTCATAGATGACCTGAAAGCCAAGGCCAAGGACAGCATCGAAGACTTCGAACGCGCATCGGAAGAAGTGCTGGAGTTTGTACGCAAGGAAGTGAACGCCGGTCTTGCCGCCTTCAGCAAGGTATCCAAGGTTGTCATCCATCACGAGCCGTTTGAAAAGACGCCCACGCAGAAGATAAAGCGCTTCCTGTACTCGCTCAAGGGTCACAAGTCCGAAGGCGGAGACAAGCCCGAGGTTTGAGACAAGAAATAAAGCAATCCATCCTGGCTTTATCACACAAACAACAGGCCCGCCCTTCAGCTGAAGGGCGGGCCTGTTCATTATTGCATCATTTTGTCATTACTTCCCGGCGAGCAGTGCCTTCCGGATGAGTCCCTTCAGGATCTGCACCTTGTAACGGTTACGCTCCAGCGGGAACACTTGTTTTGACGCCACCGCCCCAGCAATTTCAGCGGTCTCTTCACTTGCTGTCTTGCCTATCAGGGCTTCCTCCACGTTCACGGCGCGCAACGGTATAGGAGCTACCGCACCGAACACGATCCTGGCGTCCTTTATCTTTGCACCATCAAAGGTGAGTGCAGACGCTACGCTGACAATCGGGAAGTCGATTGAATTGCGTATCCTGAATTTCTGGAAGCTGAACCTGGTGCCAGGTTTTGGCGCAGGCACAAAAATTTCCGTGACCAGTTCGTCCACTTCGAGCACCGTGGTGGTCATCAGACCTACAGTAAAGAAATCCTCTGCTGCTATGGTCCGCTTCGTCGTCTTGATGTTCGCTCCAAGCGCTATCAGTGCGGGAGCTACATCCGAAGCGTTGACCGCTACGCAACTACAGTCCAGACAGCGGTGTGCCTCTATGCCTACCTTGCCGTCTTCCAGAGTCACGTAATCTTCTTTGTCCATGCATCTGCTACGGGGTTCTACCTCAACCACATTGACCCGCTCTGACTTCTCGAAAGCGCCTGAATTGATGCCGCGGAGCGTCTCCCTGGCCAGTTCCACACCAGAGACAGCCACCTTTGTGCCGGAAAGGTACGCGGCGATGTTCCGCGCCGATTTCCTGCCAGCCGCTATTGCTTCTACCGCAGTAGCCGGTCCGGTTACAACGTCGCCACCGGCAAAGACACCGGCTACGCTGGTCTGGAAACTGTCTTCATCGGCCTCGATGCCGTTCCACTTGGTCAGCTTGATATCGCCGTATGATTTGTTGTCCAGCCCTAGCAGGTTCTGGTCCTGGCCAATGGCGGCTATTACCCAGTCAGCCTTGAACAGGTATTCGCTGCCCTTGATCTCTACGGGGCGTGGCCTTCCCGATGCGTCGGGTTCGCCAAGCTTCATTTTCAGGCATTCCAGACCGACGAGCTGCTTGCCCTCGACAACCGCTTTCTTGGGTGCTACCAGGAAGTGCAGTTCTATGCCTTCCTTGATCGCGTCTTCGATTTCTTCGTCTTCAGCCGGCATTTCCGGTCTGGTGCGGCGGTACAGCAGCGCTACCTTTTTTGCACCGCAGCGGAGCGCTGTCCTGGCTGCGTCGATGGCGGTATTGCCGCCGCCTACGATGGCGACAGTTCCGGCAAGCGCGGGCGGACCGTTCCACTTGACGGCCTCGAGGAAAGAGATGCCAGGTATGATGTTCGGATGGCTCTCGTTTTCTACACCCATACCCTTGGCTACCCAGGAACCCATCGCAAGGAAGATCGCGGCAAAGCCTTCCTTCTTGAGGCTGTCCAGCGTAAAATCCTTGCCGAGCGTCTGGCTGGATTTGGCCGTAATGCCACTTGCCAGAAGGAACTCAAGCTCCTTGTCCAGCACGCCCTGTGAAAGGCGGAAATCAGGGATGCCGTACCGTAGCATGCCGCCCAGTTTTGGCTGCTTGTCGTAGATCACGACGCCGTAGCCCTGCTGGCGCAGGAAATGCGCGCAGGAGAGGCCTGCCGGTCCGCCACCTACAATGGCAACCTTCTTGCCATTTTCTTTGACGGGCGCGGCTTTGTAGGCGCTGGCGTGCTCCAGGATGTAGTCTCCTACTCGCCGCTCCACGGCCCTGATCGATACGGCGCTGTCCTGCTCGTTGCGGTTGCAGCCCTGCTCGCAGAAGTGCGGGCAGACACGGCCCGTTATCGCCGGCATCGGGTTGCTCTCAAGGATGATGCGGCCGGCTTCTTCGATCTTGCCCTCGCGGATCTTTTCCATGTAGCGTGGTATGTCGATATTGTCGGGGCAGCCCGAAGAGCAACCCGGCGCTCCTACCCGCATCGAACCGAAAATTGAATGGAACCGGTTCTCGCCTGTCAGCGCGGGGCATTTATCGCCGCCCTTGCGCAGACAGTGGAAAACATTGTCATAGCCGCGATAATACCAGCAGCGTGGTTCCTGGCAGATATTGCCACCTATGGTCCCCATGTTCCGCAACTGCGGTGATGCTACCGCGTGCGCCGCATCGGCGAGCAGGGGTATGGTTTTCTTTACTCCCGCATGGCTGGTTATCTCCGAAAGCGTTGTCAGGGCTCCTATCGTGAAGCCGCCGGCCTCCTCGCGGATGAAGTCAAGCCCGGGTATTGCCTTGAGGTCTATCAGCAGCTGCGGATACACAGGATGCACGTCATCCTTGAGTATGCCGAGTATGTCCGTACCGCCGGCGACCACGACAGCCCGCTTCTTGTAGGTGCCCATCTTGATGGCTGCGTCATTAAGTGAAATTGCAGTTATATGTTCGAATTTGCGCATTCCCATGGTTGTACCCTCAATCCTTTCCCAGGGCTTTGAGAACTTTTTCCGGCTTCACCGGGATGTCGTTCACCCTGACCCCGATGGCGTTGTAAATCGCGTTGAGGATCGCTCCCGGTGTGCAGGACACCGTGCCTTCACCAATGCCGCAGGCTCCGTATTCTCCGGTGCCCTTCCACACTTCGAGCAGCACCGGATCTATGTCAGGCATGTCCGCCATGGTAGGGATGGTATAATCAACCCAGTTGAAATTGAGCGGTATGCCGGTGGCCTTGTCGTAGATGAGCTCTTCAGTCAGGGCCTCTCCCATGCCCATGCACTGGCCACCGATCTGCTGCGACTCGGCGCCGGACGCATACATGACGGTGCCGCAGTCGTTTATGACCACAAGCTTCTGGACATCCACCTTGCCGGTACTCGTGTCCACTTCAACCTCGGCGAAATTGGCAAAGAACGGAACACCGGTCAATGCCACATCGGGAGACCGGCTCTTGGCTACGGTTATCGGTGCGTTGTCGCCTTTGTGCAACATTTCCTTTACGGTCATGTTGAGCTTGGGGTTCGATGCCACGATTACCTTGCCATCAACGATGTCAATATCACCTGGCTTGACGTTGAGGATTTCAGCCCCGGCGTGCTGGAGTTTTTCCTTCAGCTCCTTGGCGGAATCGATCATCACCTCGGACTGCAGGAACGAGACGGCGCTGTCTGTCTGCACGCAGTCCTTTATGCCGTCATTGGTATCAACGATGCTGGTCCAGTGTATGTCTTCAACACCGATACCCAGAAACGCCAAGGCTTCAGCGCAACCGAGCACGTTGCAGGTGTTGGAGCCGCCGCCGACTTCGATTGATGCAGCGTTGAGCAGCACGGTGCAGTCAGGATTGAGCGTCAGGTTGACCTGGACCTTGCCACGGCGCTTTTCCTGCCACTCGGCATGCCATGACGGGTGCAGGGAGAAACCCACGCCCCGTTTCTTGACGCCGTCGTAGGTAGGGCCCTTGCCGGGCAGATGGCGTTTTTCCTTCCAGCCGAGCCGGTCAGCGCCGGACTTCAGTACCGCCTCGAGGCTCTTGCTAGGCAGCTTTTCCCACTCGTGGGCAAAGTTCTTGATGCAGAGGTCCATGGGCTCCATGTTCAGTTTTTCAGCAACGGCATCTAGCACATGGGCGAGGATAAGGTTGAACTGTGAGTTACCAACACCGCGCATCATGCAGCCTGGAATGACATTGGTATACACACCATAGGATTCCATGCGCAGGTTCGGGATGTGCGCAAGCAGTACTTCAGCAAGTTCCTTGGGTACGAACTTGAGCGCGAACATCGACAGGTCGGCATAAGCACCGACGTTTCCGATGGACTTGAAGTACAGGGATGTTATGGTACCGTCCTTCTTCGCGCCTGCCTTGAAATCATAAATTGCTGGCTGACGTGTATTGAGGAAACTCTGGTGCCGTGTATGCCGATACTTGACGGGCCGGCCGGTCCGCATTGCAAGCAGGCCGGTAACGAGGAAGAACGGCTGGTCTCCGGTGTCGCCACGGCCGAACTGGCCACCGACATACGAGGCTATGGCACGGATCTTGTGCAACGGCAGCCCGAGCATTTCTTTTATATGCATGCGAAGCTGATCAGCGGCGTAATGGTTGGACCAGACAGTAAGCTGCTCGGATTTCCATTGCATGAGGCAGCACCAGTTGTCCATGGAACCCTGAGTAGCGTTATGGAAGGTGGACTGGCCTTCTACTATGAATTCTGCATTCTTGAATCCTGCATCCACGTCTCCGCGATCCTCGAAAACGTCCGGGCCGCCGGTGGGGTCGGGAGCGAGCACATTGGTCTTCTGGATGTCGGGATGCACCAACGGAGCATCCTTCTTCATCGCGTCGATGGGATCCAGTATGAACGGGGAGACATCCCACTCTATGTCTATGAGCTTCAGGGCCTCATCGGCAATCTCTTCTGTTTCAGCCGCTACAGCGATACCCATTTCATCGCCGACCCAGCAGGCATACTCGCCAAGTACACGCCTGTCGCGGAACTGGAACATCATGCGGTCCCAGCTCACCGTATCGACGCAGTCGGTCCAGCCAGCATTCGTGAGCTTGAGCGATTTGAACTCGGGGTCTTCATAGGTCATTATAGAAACGACGCCAGGCAAGGCCTTGGCTTTTGTCAGATCGAATTTCTTTATTCTAGCATTGGGATACGGACTCCGCAGGATTTTTGCATACAGCATATCCGGAAAACTGGATTTGATTGTCAGATCGTCGGCATACATGGCCTTGCCACTGGCCTTGTCTGGCCCGTCTATCTTGGGTCTGTAACCACCAATGAATTTACGTGGGACCCTTTGATTGAATTTTTCGCTCATGACGAGCTCCTCTTGTCGGCAATCTTTTCTGATGCATGCATCACGGCCTGGGCGATTCCCGCGTAACATCCGCAACGACATATGTTGCCGGCTAGCGCGTCCTTGACCTGGGCCAACGTCGGTGCGGGGTTTTTATTGAGCAAGGCGCGCGATGTCATGACGAACCCGGGGGTGCAGTAGCCACACTGCATCGCTGTGCCATAACCGGGTTCAGACTGCTCGGCAAAAGCCTGCACTACAGGATCGTCAGCTGGCAAACCTTCGATCGTCGTGATGTCGTGTCCATCAGCCTCAACCGCGAGTACCATACAGGAGAGGACGGCCTTGTCATCCTGTATGACGGTGCAAGCACCGCAAGCTCCCTCGTCACATGAAACCTTGAGCCCCGTGAAGCCGAGTTTTTCCCTGAGGACGTACGAAAGCGTCGTGGCAGCATCAAGGTCACCTTCAAGCCTGAAATTCCGCCACGTGCCATTTACACGGATCCTGATTTCGCGGGGCTTCTCCGCGGTTTTCGGTTCCATGATGTCTGGAGCAACACCGTTTCCTTTGTTTGGCATGGTATCCCTTCCTCAAAAAAATGTCTTTAAACAATAAACGCACTGTCTGGAGCTGTCAATCAATTCTATTTACTCATAGCATTTTCCATATATATTTAATTATAATTTTTTATTACTTTTGTATATATTTTTAATTAATAAGACCTGTGAGTTGTTATATAAATAACTGATATATGAGTTTATTGTTTTTGCACATAATAATTTTTATTGACGTAAATGATTTTTGATTTATAGTTACGGATGCAGTTTTAGCTGCAACAAGTCTGGATTGAACCACGAGGAGGCTTTATGAAAGCCAGAGCATCGGCCACGGGCATTAGAAAGAGTCATGCGTTTTTCCTGATCCTTGTAGCACTTGCACTTGTGGCCGCAACCAGCTTCACGGCCTGCAGTGCTAAACCTGCCAGTGCTTCAGCTGAAGCAGCACCAAAGAAAGAAGTGATCAGGTGGCGTCTGCAGTCTTATGCGGGCCCAGCATTGAACGACTTCGTGGTCAAGAATGCCATTGATGAATTCAACATTGCCGCCAACGGCGAAATGATCATCGACGTGTATACCGCCGACCAGCTGGTACCACAGGGTGAATTATTCCGAGCCTTGCAGGAAGGCACCATTGATGCCGTCGTCAGCGATGATGACTCGATGGCCTCTCCCGTAGATGTGTCAGTCTTCGCCGCTTACTTCCCGCTTGCTGCACGGTACGGCCTCGACGTCAACGTACTCTGGAACTGGTACGGCCTGAACGAGATATGGAAAGAAGCCTACGATGAGATCAAGGGCGTAACCTGGCTGAGCCAGGGCAGCTGGGATCCGTGCAACTTTGCCACGACCAAGCCGATCAATCACCTGAGTGACCTCAAGGGCCTGCGAATCTACATGTTCCCCACGGGTGGACAGTTTATGCAGCAGTTCGGCGTTGTGCCGACAGTGTTGCCATATCAGGACGTGGAAATGGCGATACAGACCGGCATGCTTGATGGCGTTGCCTGGTCCGGAATCACTGAAGACTACACCGTCGGCTGGGCAGACGTTACCAAGTACTACCTCACCAACCCGATCTCCGGGGCATGGTCCGGTGGCTGGTTTGTCAACTCAGACGCCTGGGCAAAGGTGCCTCCGCACCTGCAACAGCTGTACAAGCTTGCTATCGACAAGTCTCATTACTTCAGGCTCCACTGGTACTGGTATGGCGAAGCCAACTACCGCGTCAATGGTGGCAAGCTCAAACTGACGACTATTCCAGCTGAAGAGTGGAAGGTAGTAGAAGAAGCAGCCTACAAATACTGGGATGAAATCGCCAAGAAGAGCCCCAGGAACGCACGGGTCGTAGCCATACTCAAGAAATATATTGATACCATGGAGAAGGCCGGAGCACCGTACAGGTACTAAGAGAATTCCAGTCAAACTGGCTGAGACGTTCCACATTCCCTATCAAGCTGACTTTAAAGGCGTGATAGGGAATGTTTGAAATTCCAGCCTTATCACCGGGAGGTTTCGATGATCAGGGCCGCAAAAGCTTATGTAAAATATGTTGACGCTACGAGTCGATTGGTCGGCAAAGTCGTTATGTACCTGATATTCGTCATGATGGCTATACTGCTCTATGACACGATCTCAAGAACTGTTTTCGGCAAGCCAAATATCTGGGCTGTTGAATTGACGCAGTTTTTCATGGCGGCCTATTACCTACTGGGTGGCGGTTTTACGCTACTAATTGGCGGGCATGTCCGCATGGACCTCTTCTATAGCAAATGGACCAAGAAAGGAAAGGCAATTGCTGATGTAATAACGTTTGTACCGCTTCTGATTTATATGGTAATCCTGCTCTGGGGCGGGGTACAGGGCATCATCTATGCCATTACGTACAAACAGGTTACATATTCTGCCTGGGGTCCCCAGGTAACACCAATCAAGTTGTTCATGGTAGCGGGGTTGTTGCTCATGTTCCTGCAGATCATATCAGAACTGATAAAGGACATTGCCGATCTCAGAGGTGAAAATCTGCGCGTGGAGGAAAAATCATGAGTACCTATTCGTTCATGGCACTGATGATGTTTTCTTCGATGGTCATCATGCTGCTGACAGGCCGCCATATCTTTGCCGTCATCGGTAGTGTAGCCGCAATATTCTCCGTGATGCTATGGGGGGTCGGCGGAGTCGGCATGGCCTTCCAGGCCGCCTTCAAGCTTCTTGTATGGTATCCGCTCCTTACACTTCCTATTTTCATCTACATCGGATATATGTTCGCCAAGTCCGGCATAGCGGATGATTTGTATAAACTTATCCACGTCTGGATGGGACCGATACCCGGGGGACTGGCTGTTGGTACCATACTGCTCATGTGCATCGTATCAGCGATCAACGGCTTGAGCGTAGCGGGCATGGCAGTAGGAAGCACCATTGCATTGCCGGAAATGCTCAAGCGAAACTATGACAAACGGATGGTCACCGGTGTAATCCAGGCAGGCAGTTCTCTGGGAATCATGATACCACCAAGCGTTGTATTGGTACTTTATGGCATGATAGCCAGACAGCCGGTCGGGCGTCTCTGGCTCGCGGGATTCATGCCGGGATTCCTTCTTGCCGCACTATTTATCATCTACATACTTATCAGGTGCGCCATCAATCCGACACTCGGACCACCAATGCCCAAAGAAGAACGGACGATGCCGTTGGTACAGAAACTCTTGTTGTTCCGTTCTGGATTCCTGCCACTGGTAATTATTTTCCTGATGTCCGGCCTGTTCTTCATGGGCATCACGAGCCTGGTAGAAAGTTCCGCGGTTGGTGCTGTAGTCACAACGATCGTTGCACTGCTCAAGAAACGGCTGAACAAAAAGGTCATGGTCGAAGTGCTCCGCGACACCCTGAGCGTCAGCTGCATGTTCATGTGGGTGATCCTGGCCGCCCTCGCGTTCGGGTCGATCTTTGATGGCCTTGGCGCGGTGAACGCCATACGTGACCTCTTCCTCAACAACGGGTTTGGCCCCTGGGGCGTCATCATAATGATGCAACTGTCATACATCATCATGGGCATGTTCCTGGACGATACGGCCATGCTCATCATCGTAGCTCCACTGTACATACCACTCGTCATCAAGTTGGGTTTTGACCCGATCTGGTACGGCATCCTGTACACGGTAACCTGCCAGATAGCGTACCTGACGCCTCCGTTCGGCTACAACCTGTTCCTCATGAAAGCGATGGCTCCAAAGGAAATTACCCTCGTAGACATTTACCGGTCAGTGGTTCCATTCGTCTTGATCATGATCTTCGGACTTGCCATCCTCATGGTATTCCCGCAGATCTCTACTTGGCTTCCGAACCTGTATTACAACAAGTAACCTGCTTTTGCATCACTGACAAACAAGGCCAGCGACGTATCAATGGATACATCGCTGGCCCTTTCTCTGATCATTACCGGATTCGATCTACCCCGACTTACGGCACGGCCTTGTTACCCTTGGACAGGTTGAACACCGCGATAACTGAAGTGCCAACTATCAGCAGGAACGATATGGCGTTGATCACCGGCGTAGAACCGTCCCGCACCTGCAGGTACAGGTTGATGGGCAGCGTAGCCTGCGAGCCTGTCAGAAAGATCGTCGTATTGAAATTCTCGAACGACATGAGAAAGGCCATGGCGGCTCCGCCGATGATGGCTGGCCTGAGGTAACGGAGCGTTATGAACCACAGCACCTGGAACCGGTTTGCGCCCAGGTTATAGGCGGCTTCTTCCAGCGTTCGGTCAAACTTGCGGAGACGCGCAATGACGACCAGCGCGACAATAGTCGATATGAACGAAGACTGCCCCAGCACAACCAGCCAGAATCCTGGCCCCAGGAACTTGACGTAGATGCCAAACAGGTTCTCTATTGCCAGGCCTATGGTATTGGCGAACATAAGGATGGAAATGCCCAGGATGACGCCCGGAATGACGAGCGGTGCGATCATCAGGAAATACAGCGCATTTTTGAACCTGAACTCCTCATGCTCGAACAGGAAGGCAGCGCAGGTACCCAGTATCGTGGACAGTATCATCACGGCAATGGCCACGCGAAACGATACACCAATGCTGCGCAGGTTGGTAGCATCCTTGAAGATGCCGTATTTCTCCGGCCCGTCGCCAAAAAACCAGTCCAGTGTAAACCCCTTCCACGGAAGTGACGGGAACATGGAGTTGTTGAACGCCAGCACCATCGTTACAACCAGAGGCGCGAACAGGAAAACGAAATACGTGATGATGAATGCCTTGAAGGCGTTGGTATACGGCTTGGGATTCTGGAGCGTCCGTATCATTTGACCACCTCCTTGAGGCTCTGGCGAGTCAGCTTGAGCAACACCCATATGATGAGAGACGAAAGTACGAGAAGCAGGAAACCAAAGGCCGCTCCCTGGTTCCAGTTGAAATACAGGATAATCTGGTTGTAGATCTGCTCGGTAAACCACAGCGAGTTCTTGCCGCCCATCAGGTTGGGTGTCAGGTAGCTTCCAAGGACGAGCATGAACACGATTATTCCGCCCGATACTATGCCTGGCATGCAGTGCGGTATGATGATGGTACGCCAGATCGCAATGCGACTGGCTCCGAGGTCGTAGGCCGCCTCGATGAGCGAATCATCGAGATCTTCCATCACGCCGATTACCGGTACTATCATGAACAGCATGCTGGTATACACAAGGCCCATGATCATTGTGGCATCGTTGTACAGCAACTCGATGGGTTCCTTGAACAATCCGATACTGACGAACAGCTTGTTGAGTACCCCGCTCTCACGAAGCAATATTATCCAGCCGTACACCCGTATCAGCTCACTCACCCAGAACGGCACCATCAGCATGATCATCAGGAATCCGACGGTCTTTACCCTGGCCAGCTTGGTGATGTAGAAGGCCACCGGCAGGGCTATGGCGATGACCAGGATGGTTACCAGAATCGAGTACATCGCCGTGCGCACAAAGGTCAACCAGTAGATGGGCTCCTTGAAGAAGGCTGCATAGTTCTTGAGGGTAAAGCCCGTGTCACCTGCCCGGCCCGAACCGGAAAACGACAGGCGCAGGAGTTCCAGGTGCGGCAGCACCACGAGGAGGAACAGCCAGAGGAACACCGGCAGGAAGAAAAGAACGAAGCCCGCATTGAATGCTTTTTTGTTACTCTTCATCATAGAGTTTCCAGTCTGCCCTTTTATAGCAGACAGACTTTGACGGATCCCAGCCGATGCGGATGGCATCCTTTGCCTTGATGTGGTCAAACTGTTTTGTCTGCGGCAGGGCGACGACCAGTTCGTCCGCGCTGCCTTCAGGGCAAACGAGCAGTCTGCTGTTGCCGCCATCGAACAGGATGGCTTTTACCTCGACATGCATGATGTTGAAACCAGCTACGGCTTCCGCGGGATTGATTACCATGGCCTCCGGCCGGACGAACAGGTCCCAGTCTTCGCCTTCAGAAATCTCAGGGGACGACAGCACGCTGAATTCCTTGCCATTGGCATAGCGGGCCATGAAGTTGCCCCCCTCGTCCTTGCGCAGGGCCACGTGGAGCTTGTTGTTGCTGCCAACGAACTGTGCCACGAAAGATGAACTGGGATGGTGGTACAGTTCCTGGGGCGTGCCGACCTGCTCAAAGCGGCCTGCGTTCATAACCGCCACCTGGTCGCTCATCACCATAGCCTCGGACTGGTCGTGCGTGATGTACACGAAGGTGGTGCCAACTTGGAGCTGCAACTTCTTGAGCTCCACCTTCATGTGCTCGCGTAGCTTGGCATCAAGCGCACCGAGCGGTTCGTCAAGCAGCAGCACGGTGGGTTCCATGACCAGGCAGCGGGCGATGGCAATGCGCTGCTTCTGGCCGCCCGACAACTGGTTGACCTGCTTTTTGCCGGAATCGGGCAATCCAACGCGTTCAAGAAGGTCGTTGACCTTGCGTGTTATGTCCGCCGGCTTCTCGCCCCGCCTGCGGAGGCCAAACGCTATGTTCTCAAAGACGTTCATCATAGGGAACAGTGCAAGGCTCTGGAACACCAGGTTGACCGGCCGCTTGTTGGGTGCAAAGTTTGTCATATCCTGGCCCCGGAACTCAATGCGGCCATCGGTTTGCGTGTAGAAGCCGGCTATCATACGCAGGAGCGTCGTTTTGCCACAACCCGACGGGCCGAGTATGGAGAAGAACTTGCCCTCCTCCACATCGAACGAAATATTGTCGACCGCCGTA
>JFJP01005859.1_pt1 | contig 12763 bp, 9 predicted proteins | sample 431651 | NCBI WGS metagenome assembly JFJP01 (sample SAMN02602958, study PRJNA72255) | Microbial mat metagenome, whole genome shotgun sequencing project. | biome: fresh water; feature: sink hole; material: water; isolation source: purple microbial (photo- and chemosynthetic) mats found in... | reverse complement strand
TGGGCAGAAACTCGTCTTCTTCGTAGCGGGCATGGGCGGTGTACTCGCGAATCAGCGTTTCAATGCCGGCAATGTCGAGGTCGCTGGGCTGGCCCTTGGCCATTTTTTTGAGTTCCGGCTCCAGATGCTTGCACAGCGCCTCCACCGTGCGGTGCTCCCGCGTCAGGCGGTCAGTGGCGGCTTTGATCTGGGTCAGTTCTTCGCCCTCGCTAGCGCTGGCCAGCACCGCCTCAAACAGGGCGCGCTCTTCTTCCTGGTGGTGCTCAAAAATCACATCGCGAAAAAAGTTGCGTGTGTCCTCGGCCACCTTGCGCGCGCGCTCGGCCGCGCGCAGCAGTTCGGGCAGTTCAGCCATGGCCTGCAGGTGCCGGATGATGCCGTCGTGTGAATGCGAAAAGCTGTGGATGGGCGCACTGGCCGCTTCGTTTTGGGCGCTAGGGGGGCTGCTGGTCATGGGTGACACCTGTAAGTTCATTGGGGCAGTGGCTGCAACATCACGGGGCCGCTCTGGCCTTGAGGGCTGCATCCAGGCGCGGATAGACGCGCCGTGCGTTGCCTTCGTAAATCTGATAGCGGTCGTCGGCGCTCAAGGCGGGGCAGCTTTCGATATAGCGCTTGGTGTCATCAAAATAATGGCCGGTCTCGGGGTCAATGCCGCGCACCGCGCCAATCATTTCGCTGCCAAACAACACGTTCTTCACCGGAATCACGCGGTTGAGCAAGTCGATGCCGGGCTGGTGATAGACGCAGGTGTCAAAGTAGATGTTGTTCAAAAGATGTTCGGCCAGCACCGGCTTCTTTAATTCTTGCGCCAGACCCCGGTAGCGGCCCCAGTGGTAGGGCGCGGCACCGCCGCCGTGCGGAATGACAAACTTGAGCGTCGGGAAGTCGTTGAACAAATCGCCCTGAATGAGCTGCATCACGGCGGTGGTGTCGGCGTTGATGTAGTGCGCACCGGTCGTGTGAAAGCAGGCGTTGCAACTGGTTGACACATGAATCATGGCGGGAATGTCGTACTCCACCATCTTCTCGTAAATCGGGTACCAGTGTCGGTCGGTCAGTGGTGGGCTGGTCCAGTGGCCACCGCTGGGGTCGGGGTTGAGGTTGAGACCGACCGCACCATAGTCGTTCACGCATTTGTCCAGCTCAGCCACGCAGGTGGCGGGGTCCACACCCGGGCTTTGCGGCAGCATGGCCACCGGCACAAAGTTGTCGGGAAACAGCTCGCTGACGCGAAAACACAGCTCGTTGCAGATCGCCGCCCAGGTGCTTGACACCGAGAAATCGCCAATGTGGTGCGCCATGAAGCTGGCGCGCGGGCTAAACAGCGTCAAATCCAGACCGCGCTCGGTCATCAGGCGCAACTGGTTGGAGGCGATGCTCTCACGCAGCTCGTCATCGCTGATTCTCAAGTCAGCCACCTTGGGCATGACCGAGGGGTCTTTGATGCCGGCAATTTGCTGGTTGCGCCAGGCTTCCAGCGCTTTTGGGGCCGTGGTGTAGTGACCGTGGCAGTCAATGATCATGGTGAAAAATCTTTCAGGAAAACAGTACTATTTGCAACTCCGTCATTCCCGCGAAGGCGGGAATCTAAAGCACCTGGATTCCCGCCTTCGCGGGAATGACGATCTGAGGCTAGCCGCTAAAGGTGTGCACCAGCACCAGCGCCATCGACGGGAAGATCAGCAACAGCGCAATGCGAACGAAGTCAGAGGCCAAAAACGGCATCACACCCTTGAACGTCTCGATCAATGGCACATCACGCGCCAGACGGTTGATGATGAACACATTCATGCCCACCGGCGGGTGTACCAACCCGATCTCGACCACCATCAGCGCCAAAATGCCAAACCAGATGCTCTTGTCGCTGTCGCTCATGCCGTAAAAGTCCAGACCCATGATGACCGGGTAGAAGATCGGGATGGTCAGCAGAATCATCGCCAGGCTGTCCATCACACAGCCCAAGAAGATGTAAATCAGCAAAATCACCACCATCACCAGCATGGGACTGAAACTGTTGGCCTGCACCCAGGCCGCCAGCTCGACCGGCATCTGCGACAGGGCCAGCGCGGTATTGAGCATGTCAGCGCCAAGCAGCACCAGAAAGATCATGGCCGTTGCTTGGGCCGTGCCCAACGCGCTCTCGATCAAGCCCTTGGTGCGCATGCCGCCCGACACGACGGCCAGCACACCGCAGGCAGCCGCGCCAATGGCGGCCGCTTCGGTCGGGTTGGCCCAGCCACCGTAAATACCAACGATCACCACCACAAACACCGCCAGCACCGGCGCCACCTGGGCTAGCGCCTTCATGCGTTTGGTCCAGCTTGAACGTGGGCCTGCCGGGCCGGCTGCGGGGTTCAGCGTGACGATGATCTTGATCACCAGCATGTAACCCAACATGGCCACAATGCCCGGAATGACCGCTGCCATGAACAGCTTGCCAATCGACTCCTGCGTCAAAATGGCATAAATCACCAGCGGCACCGAAGGTGGAATCATGATGCCCAAAGTGCCCCCGGCCGCCAATGCGCCGGTGGCCAGTGAGCCCGAGTAACCAAAACGCTTCAGCTCGGGCAGCGCCACCTGCCCCATGGTCGCTGCTGTGGCCAGCGATGAGCCGCAAATGGCACCAAAACCAGCACAAGCGCCGACCGACGCCATCGCCACCCCACCCTTCATGTGGCCCATGAAGGCCTCGACAAACCGGAACAGCGCCGCACTCAAGCCGCCGTGGGTGGCAAACTGGCCCATCAACAAAAACAGCGGGATCACCACAATGTCGTAGTTGGACAAGCGGGCATAGGCCAGATTCTTGAGGAAGTTCAGGATTGGCGCAGCCTCGGCCCCGGTCAGGTAGAAATAACCTGCTGCGCCCATGGTGAACATGGCAATGCCAATCGGCACGCGCAACACCAGCAACACCATCAGGAAGGCAAAGATGATGCCGCCAATTGCAATGCCACTCATGATGTCACCCCGCCGCGCATCAGGCTCAGACGCAAATGCACACCCACCATATAAAAACCCGCCAAGGCCATCAACAAGAAGCCCGGCACCATCAATATTTGTGCAATCCAGACCGGCCAGCCGAGAATCATGCTGGTCTCACCGGCTGCCTTGATGGCCAGGGCACCGACCCCGGCGCGCCATGTGATCAACGCACCAACGATGCCGACCAGCAAGGAACCGAACGCATCGAGCCGATGGGTCGTGGCCGGGCTGGCGTTGGCAGTAAAAAAGTCCACCTTGACATCACCACCGTTGAGATGGCAATAGGCAAAAAAACTGGCCGAGGCAAAGGCCGCAGCCATTTGCAGCACTTCCACATCACCTGGCACCGGCGCTGCAAACAGCTTGCGCCCGACGATGCTGACAATGCTCATTGCCACAATGGCGACAAATGTCAGTCCGCCCAGAATGCTGGCCAGCTTGGACGCCTTGAACAATAACTGCCCTGCAGGGCCAAACATCAATGAGGCGGTGCCCGGTGGCGCACCTGGAATGGGTTCTTGCATTGAAAAACTCCTGCAGCGCTGCCAGCAAATGCGGCGCAAGACCAGAAAAATTTGAGAGGAGGGACCGACCTTGTGTGGCACCAGACCACACAAGGAAAACCATGATGTCGCCAGGGCAAGCTGCTTTACTTGACCGCGTACTTGGCGATCAGCGCCTTGGCATCGGCCAGCAGTTTCTTGCCGTCGGCCCCTTTGGCGCTCACATCGGCCACCCAATCATTGGTAATTTGCTCGCCAATCTTCTTCCAGCCTTGCAGTTCAGCGGCAGGAATCACGTTGTGCGCGTTCTTGTCGGTCATTTTTTTGCCGATTTCATCGGCCGCAAGGAAGTTCTTGCCGATCGAGCCCGACAACGCCTGACCACTGTTGGCGTCAATCACCTTTTTCAGATCAGCCGGCAAACCATCGTATTTACCCTTGTTCATGGCAAAGACAAAAGTCGAGGTGTAAATGGCGGGCTCAGCCGGGTCGGTCTCGGAGTGGAATTTGGCCAGCTCCTGAATCTTCACCGATGGCACCACTTCGTAGGGCACCAGCGCGCCGTCAATCACCGACTTGGACAAGGCCTCGCTGACCTGGGGCACTGGCATCGCCACTGGGGTGGCCCCCAGCGCGGCCAGCAGCTTGTTGGTCTGACGGGTGGGTGCACGCAGTTTGGTGCCTTTGAGGTCAGCCAGCGTGTTGATCGGCTTTTTGGTCATGTGGAACACGCCGTCGCCGTGTACATGCAGTGCCAACAGCTTCACGTCCTTGAATTCAGCCGCCACACTGGGGTTTTGTGCAACAAAGTCCCACAGTGCCTTGCTGGTGCCTTCCGGGCTTTGCATCATGAACGGCAGCTCAAACACCTCGGACAGCGGAAAACGCCCCGCCATGTAGCCGGGCAGCACCCAGATGATGTCCACCACGCCGTCTTTCACCTGGTCAAAAAGCTGCGGCGGTGTGCCCCCCAGTTGCATCGAGGGGTAAATCTGGCACTTCATCTTGTCGCCTGAATCAGCGGCAATTTTGTCGCACCAGGGTTGGATGAACATTTTCTGTGCCGCCGAGCCGGCCGGCAAAAAGTGGTGCACTTTCAGCGTGACGGTTTGGGCGGATGCGGCCATTGCCGCCGTGGCCATTGCCACCAGGGTGAAAGCGGACTTGAGAAATTTGATGCTCATGCGTGTCTCCTGTTGTTGAAAAAAAGCGCGTTGAATGTTAACCAGTGATAGCCGCAGACGGGCCCGACCAGATGTGCGCAGGCACCATCACCTCGCCGCGCATGATCAGCCGCGCCGTGCGCAGCAAGGCGGCTTTGGTGACGCTTTGCGGGTTGGCCAAGTCGAGCCCAAGGGCCACACTGAACTCCCCGGTGGGGTGTTCGACCGATACGGTGGGGCTGCTGCCAGCAGGCATCTGCGCCACGCCATCGCACACCGAGCCTTTAAGGACGCAGGCAGTGCCGACCGTGACCGCCGCCAGCACGCCGATCGCGTCGTGGCACACATGCGGAATAAAACTGCGGGTGCAGAGGCTGCCACCCTGGCGTGGTGCGGCAATCAGGGTCATCTTGGGGTAGTTCTTGGCCGACACATCGCCCAAGCCCATCTTGAGCGAGACCTGCAGGCGCAGTGCCTCTATGCGTCGTTTCAGGTCGTCGTCGGCATTCAATTCGGCCACGCTCTCATAGCCGGTGCGGCCCACATCGCTGGCCTTGAACAGCACCAGCGGCATGCCGTTGTCAATGCAGGTGACATCCAGCGTGAAGGGCTCCAACCCGTCACCAGTCACGGTGATGCGGTCGCGCACCTGGCCGGTGGGCAACAGGCCTGAGCAGACCGAGCCGGCGGTGTCAAGAAAGTTGATGGTGATCGGGGCGGCGCTGCCGGGTACACCGTCAATGCGTGCGTCGCCACTGTAATTGACGCGAGCGCCGCAGGTCTGCACCGTCACATCGCACTGCATGCCGGTGTTGAGCGTCAGCACCCGCGCAGTGGTGCTGTCGCCCTGCACAGCGACCAGGCCGCGTTCGATGGCAAACGGCAGCACGGCGGCGAGCATGTTGCCGCAGTTGGGGCTGGTGTCCACCGTGTCGCGCTCGGGCTGCAACTGGGCAAACAAAAAATCCACTGCCACGCCGGGTGTGCTGCTCTTGCTGACAATGCCGACCTTGCTGGTCAGCGGGTTGGCCCCGCCCAGGCCGTCAATCTGACGACGGTCTGGCGAACCCATCACCGCCAGCAACACACGGTCACGCGTGGCGATGTCGGCCGGCAGGTCAGAGGCCACAAAAAAGGGCCCGCGCGAGGTGCCGCCGCGCATGAAATGACAGGGAATGGCGGTTTGCATGTTGCGAATTTTGACGGCTTTGCACGCTTGCGATAAGTCAATTTGACCACTACCAGTTATAACGATTTGGCATAATTCCACGACAGCTATGGTTAACCCTAGAATTCGTTGACATTCTTGCGGCGCCACACCGGCAGCAACCAGGCACGCCAACAACATGGATCTGAAACAACTCGAATATTTTGTCCGCGTCGCCGAACTCGGCAGCTTTACCCGAGCCGCCATCGCGCTGGATGTGGCGCAACCCGCTCTGAGCCGACAGGTGCGCCTGCTGGAGGTCGAACTGCGGCAAACGCTGCTGACCCGCAATGGCCGGGGGGCGCAGCCGACTGAAGCGGGCCAGTTGCTGCTGGCCCATGGCCGGGGCATCCTGCACCAGGTCGAGCGCGCTTACGAAGAACTGGGCCGGGTGCGTGGCTCGCTGGCCGGGCGGGTGGCCGTGGGCTTGCCAACCAGTCTGGCACGCGCCCTGACCGTCGCTTTGACCCGCACCTTTCGTGCCGAATTGCCTGATGCCACCATCTCGATCAGCGAAGGCTTGTCGGTGGCAATGCACAGCTCACTGCTGGCCGGGCGGCTGGATATTGCGGTGCTGTACAACGCCCAGCCATCACCAGAAACCGAGATCATTCCCCTGCTCGAAGAAGATCTGCTGCTGGTGCAGCGGCGCCCGCCAGGACCACCGCTCGATGCGGGCGCGCCACCCATCACACTCAAAGAGGTGGCGCAATTGCCGCTGGTCATCCCAAGCCGGCCGAACGCCGTGCGCATGCAGCTTGAGTCGGAAATGGCCAACATCGGCTACCGGCTGAAAATCGCACTGGAAATCGACGGCATCCCGGCCATTCTTGACCTGGTCGCCGATGGCGCCGGCAGCGCTGTCTTGTCGCGCAACGCGGTGGCCAACGCCCTGCAGCCGGCGGCGTATCAGGTGCGCACCATCGTCGAGCCGGTGCTGCGCACCAAGGTGTCGGTGGCCACCAGTTCGCTGCGCCCGGCCACGTTGACACAGCACGCCACCCTCGAATTGCTCAAACGTACCGTGCAAGAAATCATGGCAACGCCACCTTGAGCACCCGGTTTTTTGCTAAAAAAGCCATTCAGGCCTTATTCAACAAGCGCTGATAGCTCCTTTATATGTAGCAACTTGTGTGCCGCCGAATGGGCCGGCAGGGGTTTGTTCTGGTGGTCAATGGCCGTCTGTTGCGCTATGCTGGTGCACCCCCACCCGGGGCCAGCCTGCATCACACCACGATGTCCCACCACTCCAGCACACTTCCTGCCCTGATTCGTCAGCGTCGCTACTGGGTGGCACTGGTGTTGCTGTGGGCCGGCGTGATGGTGCTGGCGCTGCGTGCCCATGTGGCCGACCTGCGCGAACAAAGCATCCAGGTGGCGACCGAAGGCGCCCGCAATGTGTTTCGCATGGTGATGCTGACGCGCAGTTGGAACGAACAGCACGGCGGCGTGTACGTAGCCGCTGCCCCCGTCGCAGCGGCCCCCCCGGGGGCCAATGCCGAGACAGACGTCGAGCAGTCGCAAACACTCACACGGGTCAGCCCGGCACATATGACACGGCTGATTTCGGAGCTGGCCGCCAGCGACGCGGGTGCAGTGTTTCACATGACCAGCCTGAAGCCGCTGCGTCCGGAGAACCAGGCCGACGCCTGGGAGCGAGTCGCCTTGCAGGCCTTTGAGGCCGGTGCCAAGGAAGTGATCAGCATCGAACCTGGCCCCGGCGGCGCCGACGTCTTGCGCTACATGGCGCCCCTGCCAACCACGACCCCATGCCTGGCCTGCCATGCGCACCAGGGTTACCGCTTGGGTGACATCCGCGGTGGCATCAGCGTCACCCAACGGTACGCCCCCATTGCCGCACCCACCGAGCTGAGCATTCGCCAATCAACCCTGGCTTACGCTGCCGGCTTTGTGCTGGTGGCGTTGGCCGGCTGGGCGCTGCTGGAACTGCTGCGCCGGCGCTGGCTTGATCTGGTTGGCAAGATCGAAGAACTCAACACCACGCGCAACGATTTGGTGCAAAGCGAAAAGATGGCTTCGCTGGGTCGCATGGTGGCCGGTTTTGCCCACGAGATCAACACCCCGGTCGGGGTGGCCGTTGGTGCGGTGTCGCAACACGACGAAACCCTCAACCGCATTGACAGCCTGCTCAGCAGCGAAGACGTCAACGAAGAAGCACTGCGCAGCGAACTCGCCAGCCTGCGCTTGGGCGGCGCTCTGGCCCTGTCAAACCTGCGCCGTGCGGCCAAGCTGGTGCAGAGCTTCAAGCGCACCTCGATTGACCAATCGTCCGACACCCTGCGCGATTTTTCAATGAAAGAGCTGATCGACGATGTGCTGTTCACCTTGCACAACGAGCTCAAACGCCTGCCCATCACCATCGTGGTGGATTGCCCCGATGACCTGCACCTGCAAGGTGCCCCGGGTCTGCTGGAGCAGGTGTTGACCAATTTGCTGATAAACGCCGTTCAACACGCGTTTGAAAATGGTCAGCGCGTTGGCCAGATCGAGATCCGGGCCGCCCGCGACGGTGCCGACCTGCATTGGGTCTTTGCCGACAATGGCGTGGGCATGAGCGCCGAGCACCTGGCCCGTGTGTTCGAACCGTTCTACACCACGCGTCGGGGCCAGGGTGGCTCTGGGCTGGGTCTTTACATTTGCTACAACCTGGTCACGACACGCTTGGATGGTCGCATTCAGTGCACCAGTGCGCCCGGTGCCGGCTGTCGTTTTGATATTCGTTTTCCAATGCACTTGTCGCCTCAAATGCAAAAGGACGCTCCATGAAGCTTGTTCGCACCTCCCTGTTGGCGGCCGCGGCTGATGGCCAGATCAACGCCCCACGCCACACCTGGAAGATTCTGGTGGTCGATGACGAACCCGACATCCGGGCACTGACCCGCCTGAATCTGAAGGGCTTTCAATTTGCAGATCGCGACCTGGAGTTTCTCGAAGCGGCATCGGCCTACGAAGCGCGCGATCTGCTCGGCCAGCACAAAGACATTGCCGTGGCGCTGATCGATGTGGTGATGGAGACCGACGATGCCGGCCTGCGCCTGGTCGATTACATCCGCAAGGACCTGAAAAACCTGATGGTGCGACTGATCATTCGCACCGGCCAACCTGGCCTCGCACCTGAGCGCCATGTGATCGACCACTACGACATCGACGACTACAAAGACAAGACCGAACTCACTGCCGGGCGCCTGTACACCACGGTGCGCTCGGCACTCAAGTCGTACCGTGACCTGCGCACCATCGACCTGAACCGGCTCGGCTTGTCGCAGGTGCTGCAGGCGGCCCCCGACATCTACCGCATTTCCAACCGCTCGCTGCACCAGTTTTTTCAGGGGGTGCTGACGCAGATCATTGGCCTGTGCAACCTGAGCGACTCCAGCTTTATCTCGACCATGGGCGGCATGATTGCCACCTTCGAAGAAAGCACCGTCACGGTGCAAGCCAGTTCCGGCAGCATGGCCAGCCCGGAGCGATTCGAGCAAATCCGTGCGCAGTGCGCTGACTCGCTGCGCACCGGTCGCATGCCAGACGGGCTGCGCAAAGGCTCCTACGTGGTGCCGCTCCTGGTGCAGCACCAGACGCTGGGATTTATATACATCGAACCGACACACCAGCTCAGCGAGGCCGACCGCGACCTGATTGGGGTGGTTGCCCAGCAATGCGCCAGCGCACTGGAAAACCTGCGCCTGCACATTGATCTGGCACAGTCGTATGACCACATGATCGACATGCTCGCCACCATTGCCGAGTTCAAGGACAGCACCACCGGCAGCCACATCAAGCGCATCGACCAGTACACCCAGCGCCTGGCGCTGGAGTTGGGCAGCAGCGCAGAAGAAGCCATCTTTTTTGGCAAGGCCAGCCGACTGCACGATGTCGGGAAAATCGGCATTGCAGACGCCGTGCTGGGGAAGCCGGGCAGGCTTGATGCTGCGGAGTTCGCGCTGATACAGACCCACACCCGCATGGGCGGCACCATCCTGGCGCACGACCGGTTTTTGTCGCTGGCCTGTGAAGTGGCACTGCACCACCACGAGCGCTGGGACGGCACTGGCTACCCCGATGGACGACCCGCGCGCGAATGCCATCTGGCAACGCGTATCGTCACAGTGGTCGATGTCTTTGACGCCCTGGTCAGCCGCCGGCCCTACAAGGCGCCGTGGGAACCCCAGTTGGCCGCCCAGGAAATCAGCAAGGGCGCAGGGTCGCAGTTTGATCCCACCGTGGTTGCCGCGTTTCTCAAGCTCTTCAAGGACGGCAAACTCGACGACCTGATCGAGAGCACACAGCAGCAGTCTGCCCTGACCACGACATCATCCTAGATTCCTTAGTTGACCGCTTGTTCTCTTCATTGAGCGCTGATGGCCATTGACTATTTTGGCTTCGATCAAGATCACCCAGTGGGTGACAGCGCTACGCACCCGATTGAGCCGCTGACAACGTGTCTGGGGGCGTTGCTCCTCCTTGCGGGCAGGAGCCCGCTGCGTTGTCGCGTCTTCCCAGACGCGCCGCCAGCAGCCCACTCGGGCGCGTCCAACTGAGGAAACTAGGATCATGATTTTTCTTGATCAATTTGGCCGCCAGCCCTTATCAGTAAAGCGCAAGCAGCTACACGAAGCATAGCGCTTGCCGAACTGATGCGGGCCAACAAGACATTCGCAGGCACCTTGCCCAATGCGACAACCCAGCGCTCATTCGATCCGCGTGATCGATGTTGGTTTGAAGCCCAGGTCGGCCAGCTTGCCCTTGCGCGCTCGCAGCCCTTGCGCATTGTTGAGACTGCGGATTTCCAGCGTTTCATCACGCGGCTTGCCGCCGCGGCCAACGCCGTCGATGCGCACGCTGCGGCGGTAGGCCGCCGCGCCGGCCAGGGTATCGGTGTCTTGCAGGTCGATCAACATCAGGCCGCGCCCACCATTGGCCATGGTCTTGAGCTCGCTCAGCGCAAACGTCAAAATGCGCCCGCCGCTGGAGGCGCAGGCCACGTGGGTGGCCAAAGGCCAGGGCTGGCTGCCCGTCTCACACAGCACCACCGAAGGCGCACACAGGGTTTCGCCTTCGTTGATGGTGACAAACGCCCGGCCAGCCTTGAATTTGCTGACCATGTTGTCCACCGAGGCAATGAAACCGTAAGCGAGCGAGCCCGACAGCAGCAAGCTGGCGCTCGCCGGCCCAGCAAAGTAATACAGCAGTTGGGTGCCGGCTTCCAGCTCGATCAGGCTGGTGATGGGCTGACCGTCGCCACGCCCCCCGGGCAGCAAAGACACCGGCACCGAATAGACGCGCCCGTTGGAGCCAAAAGCCAGCAGAGTATCAACAGTGCGGCATTCAAAGGTGCCATAAAGCGCATCACCCGACTTGAAGCTGTAGTCCACTGGCGGGCTGCCACTGGCCGTCGGGCTGGTGGCTGCGGCACTGGCGGCAGCGGTTTTGTCCTTGGCCCAACCCTTTTGCGCGCGCACCCAGCCTTTTTGACTGACCACCACGGTCACCGGTTCATCCACCACCTTGATCTCAAGCACGGCTTTTTTCTCGGCCTGGATCAGCGTGCGGCGCGCATCGGCGAATGTTTTGGCGTCTGACTCGATTTCCTTGATCATCAAGCGGCGCAAGGTGGCCGGGCTGCCCAGGATTTCTTCAAGCTTTTGCTGCTCGCCACGCAAACTGCTGAGTTCCTGCTCAATTTTGATGGCCTCCAGCCGGGCCAGTTGGCGCAGGCGGATCTCCAGAATGTCCTCAGCCTGCCGGTCTGAGAGGTGAAAACGCGCGATCAGCGCTGCCTTGGGGTCATCGCTTTGGCGAATGATCGCAATCACCTCGTCGATATTGAGCAGCACCAGCGCCCTGCCCTCCAGGATGTGAATGCGGTCCAGCACCTTGCCCAAGCGATGACGCGTGCGCCGCTCGATGGTGCTTTGCCTGAAAGCGATCCACTCGGTGAACATCTGGCGCAGCGACTTTTGTGTCGGGCGGCCATCCAGCCCAATCAGGGTCTGCGTCAGCAGCGTGTTGATCAGCTCCTGCTGGCCGATGCGGCTGGTTTTGGGTTCACACACCAGACGCACTGCTGCGTCTTTGCTGGATTCGTCGCGCACACCATCCAGTACTGCCAGCAATGTCGCCTTGGCCTGGTTCTGCTCCAGACTGAGCGCTTTTTTGCCGGCCTTGACCTTGGGGTTGCTCAATTCTTCGATTTCTTCGAGCACACGCTGGGTGCTCACCCCCGGCGGCAGCTCGGTCACCACCAATTGCCACTGGCCACGCGCAAGGCGAGCCGCGGCCTGTGCGATAGGCCTCGGCAATCTCGCCTGCGCTGCTGATGATCTGGCCGCCGCCGGGGTAATCCGGGCCCGGAACGAGCACAAACAGCTCGTCGTCGGTGAGTTCGGGCGCTTTAATCAGCGCGATGCAGGCATCAGCCACTTCGCGCAGGTTGTGGCTGGGGATTTCGGTGGCCAGACCGACCGCGATGCCGCTGGCGCCGTTGAGCAGCGCAAACGGCAGGCGCGCGGGCAACAGGCGCGGTTCTTCGGTGCTGCCATCGTAGTTGGGCACAAAATCAACCGTGCCTTCGTCGATCTCGTCGAGCAGCAGGCTGCTGATCTTGGCCAGGCGGGCCTCTGTGTAGCGCATGGCCGCAGCACCGTCGCCGTCGCGACTGCCAAAGTTGCCGTGGCCGTCGATCAGCGGGTAGCGCTGCGAAAAATCTTGCGCCATGCGCACCAGTGCGTCATAAGCGGCGCTGTCGCCGTGTGGATGGTAACGCCCCAGCACATCGCCCACCACACGGGCACTTTTGACCGGTTTGGCACCGACATTGCCGTTGGCACCACCAAAGCCGAGACCCATGCGGCTCATGGCGTACAAAATGCGCCGCTGCA
>JFJP01024685.1_pt1 | contig 12767 bp, 3 predicted proteins | sample 431651 | NCBI WGS metagenome assembly JFJP01 (sample SAMN02602958, study PRJNA72255) | Microbial mat metagenome, whole genome shotgun sequencing project. | biome: fresh water; feature: sink hole; material: water; isolation source: purple microbial (photo- and chemosynthetic) mats found in... | reverse complement strand
CCCAAACCCCAAACCCCAAACCCCAAACCCCAAACCCCAAACCCCAAACCCCCCTGCAGCATTGTGCGAAAGAGTCGCTGCGAAAATCATTGACCCGATGTTGTATTTTTGAGGATAATTAGGTTAATCGTCGAGCTGGCAGAGCATGGCGACTCCACGCTTGATCCAGTGCTCCTGAGTGTGCTTTTTGTCGATCGGCAACTCGATGCTCAGGACGTAGTTCGTCGAGTGGCCTGTGGTCGACAGTGTGCCTGCTCGCTTGCTCGTTTTGTAAACTGGGCAAGTGTAGTCCTGAGTTTAACCGCGCTTACGTGTCGCTTCGGATCCTTTTCGCCCATCTTCACCGGACTTAGCCATATCATCGGCATTTTGTTGAAGAGAACCTTCGGTGCAGATTCTTCAAGACAGTGTCGTTCAGCGCTCCAGTTTGATGCTTCGATGAATAGTCCGTAGATGTAAGAGCCGACCTGGGGCTTGGCTTTAATCTCTTCAGGGTCATGCTCTTTAAGCACTTTGAAGTCGAAGATAATCGTATCGATCTCGATTCTCATCTGAAGTAAGAAAAAAGTACCTTTCTCGCGTAGTTCTGCATTGTTCCGGTCAAGAATGACTGCGTGAAGAAGAATCCCGAAATCCAGAATGAAGTTGGTTGGCCATTATCGAGCCAACCTTTGATGAATCTCAACCTCTTTAGGAAATCATCGATCCATGCGCTGAGTGGTTTGAGAGAAGGGTAGGAGACTTTGTGCCAAGCATCAGGCACTTGATAGATGTACATCTTGTTATACACTTCTTCGAGTTCGATGCTCATGATGATCGTTCCTTCGATTGCCTTCTCGAGCTGCACGAGCGTGTTCTTGATGGTGTTGAGCAAGTTGTTGAATCTCATCAGTTCTTGGAGAAGTACGGTGTTCATGGATTCGTTGTAGTCTACCGGGAAGTCCTTTTCTGCCCTTTCGTTGTCGAATTTAGGTGGTCTGTGGCTGAAGCTCGAGGACCTTGGCGAAGAGTTCGTTGGTGTCGTTGATGCCGCTGGTGATGTTCGCGTTGCTGTGCATGCCGAAGACTTCTGGTTCGTCGTTGAGCGGCAAGACGTTTTTGATGTAGTCGGTGTACGAGTCGACCTGGCCATAGGCAGGAGCGTAGTAGGTGCCAGACTCAGAGAACTTGTAGTTGTCGTTCAAGACTTCGGGACAGAAGTAAGTCCGCAGAATCACGTTGATCAGCCGCCTGTCCATCGGGTCCGTCACTCTTCCTCCGTAGTTCGCTTCGGCAATCAGGTAGAGCAGCGCTTTCCACTCGACGTCTTGGTAGCCTTCGAGGAAAGTCTTGACTTGACTCAGCGAGATGTTCATGTCCATCTGAGAGAACTGGTAAGGGATGTTCCAGCCGAGCGGTCCGAACTTCCTGCGCTCCAAAATGACTGCATGGAAGAAAGACAGGCCGAAGATGAGTTTATTCCAGGCGCCTTTGTTAGCGGGTTCTTTGAACTCGTCGAGCATCTTGTTGTCGTATCCCATGTACGACTTGAGCAAGCTGGCTTTGATGCCTCTCGGAGGTTCGTTGGTGACTTTGACTCCGGTCTGCAAGATGGTGACGGGGAACTTGTTGGTCGGCATCGAAGTGAGCCAGATGCGGTAGTTCATGCTGATGGTGCTCGGGTCCACGTCTAGGCCGCGCTCGATGTTCGAGAGGAAGCCAGGAGCCAGGTGGCAGTTCTGCAGCACGATCCACTCGCCGTTTTTCCTCGCGTTCGCGATTGCGTTCTCCGCTGCTTTTTCCTGGCCTTGGCCCAGGGAGAGCGCTTCGACCGCGACGCCGATGCCTGGCCTTTTGGAGAGCTTTTTGATTTCGGAGAGCGGGTCTGAACCAGGCGACAAGATGAAGATGATCGGAGTGGTGTTCCTGGAGTCGTCGAAGATGTTCTTGAGCGAGAAAGCTTCGAACTCGACGAAGTTGTTGCCCATGTCTTTGGAAATGAGGATTTGGATGGCCTGCGTGATCTTGTCGGGACGGAGCATCTTGAGCAGGATGAGCTTGAGCACCGGACTGACCAAGTCCCACTTGCCTGGCAGCAGTTCAGACTGCGGCTGGACGGACTCGTAGATCTTCTTCCACTCTTGGTTGTTCGTCTTGAAGTCTTCGTCCAGGCCTTTGAAGTCTGAGGTGTGACCCATTTCGCAGATGATGTTCCACTGCTTCTCGGAGATCCATTCTGGGTGCGGATTCGGTTTCGTCGATTGCTTTGCCGCCACGTTCAGCAGCAGACTGCGGATTTCGCTGTTCTTGGTCATGTTGTCGCAGACGAGTCGCTTGAGGTAAATCAAGAAACTGAAAAGCAGCTTGTCTTTTTCGAAGAGCGACCTGCAGACTCTGGTGAAGAGCGAATCGGTGAAGATCGTGATGATGTCTCTGACTCTGGTTTCCTTGACTTTCGGTGGCGTTTCGATGGCTGCTTTGTAGAGGTTGAGGAACCACTCGAGGGAGAACTGGTACATCGGATCGACGTTGGCCAAGTCCATCACGCAGAAGAAGAGGTGGCTGACTCTGAAGCCGACTTCTTTGTAGAACTTGCAGGTTTCGGAGTACTTCTTTCTGTTCTTGTCTATGTTTTCAAGTTCTTGCTTGGCTTCGTTGGTTTCTTTTTTCGAGTCGTTGAGGATTTGGATGAGGTTGTCGTCGTCCAGGATGTTGCCGACTTGGTTGGAGAGACTGGTCAAGATCTTGGCTTCGGTTTCGCGTTGTTTGTTGTTGAGTTCGAAGCTGCGTTTGATCGCGTGTTGCCTGCGCTGCTCGAGCTTTGAGTCTTCGATGCCGACGACGGTGTTGACGAGCTGGTCTTCGAGGCCTTCAGGGGTGACTGTGAAGTTGATCAGGGTAACTTTGGCGCAGATTTCAGGCGGGTAGTGCGGTCTTGAGAGTTTGGTTGTGACGAAGAACTTGAAGTTGGTGTGCAGTTCGTAGAACTTGTCGAGGAACTTCATGAGGAGTTTTTTGCCTTCGTACTCTTTGATCTGGTCGAAGATGGACTCGAACATTGGGTCGAGGTGTTCGTCGACGCCTTCGACGAGCAGCGGGAAGCCTTCGGAGATGCAGAGCGTGATGAGGTGCGAGGTGTTCTTGTCGATGCCTGAGGCGCGGATTGTTTTGAGCGCACGGTCCACGGGTTCGCGGTAGAGTTCTTTGAGCCACTTGGTTGCCTGCAGCTGCGGATCGATGATCAGCGGGTAGCGCTTGCTCTGCTCGATGATGATGGAGTTTTCGATGGAGATAGAGTCGTTCGGCAGGCGGAACTTGTCGACCCAGTTGGTGACTGTCAGCTCGTCTGCGTAGAACTCGCGCAGACTGAACTTGTCTTTCATGACGATGCCTTTCTCTTTGACGATTTTGATGAAGTAGTCGACCGAGCGGTGGCGGTAGTCCATCGGGAAGGCTCCCATGAACGCGATGACGCCTGAAGCGATCAGCGACTCTCCGAGAATGTTCGGCAAAGCTGCTTGCAGGTCGTCTGCGCGCTTTTTCCAGGAGTCTTTCTCTGAGGAGAAGCCTTTCGTCAGCTCTTCTGCAGAGAAAAGCTGCTTCGTGCAGAGCGCGACCTGGGCCTTGAGGACTGCTTTTTTCTCCTCTGCTTCTTTCTGCTGAGCCTTCAAGTCGTTGATGCGGTCTATGATCTTCTGCAGGTTGTCGACTTTTTCCTTCAGTTCGGCTTCTGCGCTCTCTACTTTCGCTTGTGCGATTTTGAGGTTTTCTCTTTTGGGGTTCACGACGAGCAGGATGTTGTAGACTTCGATCATGGTCTGGAGCCACTCGAAGAGCGCTCCAGCTGCCTCAGAAGACCTGACCAGCTTGGCCTGGTTGAAGTCAGCCTGCTGCTTGACCATCATCATGCTGATCTTGTCGATCATGGACTGGTTGAGCTCTTTGGTGATTCTTTCGTCGTCGAAATTTTTGAGGTTTATGACGAGTTTGCTGGCGTCTTTCATGATCTCGTTCCTGACAGGAGTGAGGTAGTCGGGGATTTTCTTCATCCCGTCTTGGGGGTCTTTGATCATCTTGACTTCGACGTTCATGATGATGCAGAGCGCTTGGAAGAGCAGCTTGACTGCGTCGGTTGGAGCTTTGGTCTGTTTGAGTTCGTCGATGTCCTTACGGCTGATCCTTTCGAGCGTCGTTTTTGACTTGTTGAGGATGACTTCTGCCTTGTCGACTTCGATTTGGCACTCTGCTTTTAGCTTGTTGGATTCTTCTTTGATTCTGTTGCAGATAGCTTTGTCCTTTTCGCAGATTTCTTTTTCGCGGTCTGCGTCGATTTGTTCTCTCTGAACGGTAGCGATGAGTTTGTCAGTGATTTCTGTACTTTCCTGCAGCTTCGGTTTTAGCAGTTCGAGTTCCTGTCGTTTGTTCTTGACCTCTACTTCTGCGTTGCCGATCTTCTCGAGTCCGGTTCTGTACCTCGCGATGTTGTTGTTGACATCTTTCATCCTCTTGTTGTACATGTTCTTGAGGCAGTTGACCAGCTCGATGTAGCTCGTTGGTGTGACGTAGAAGTACTTTCTCAGCTCTTCCAGGTACTTGCGAGAAAGCTCGACGACGCGTTCTTGCATCAACACGAAGATGTCGGAGACTTTCTCGAGCTCTTCTTTGGTCACGTCTGACTCTTTGAGCAGGGCCAGCGAGACAGACTTGAGGGCTTCGTTCGGCCAGGGCAGGAACCAGTCGATGGTGGTGCAGTTGATGAGCGAAGGGAAGGTTCTGAGCCGTTTCCGGAAAAGCTCGCCGACTGGACTGAAGCTCAGGGTGAGGTGCAGGTTCTTCTTGCAGTTTTTGATAAACATCTCGAAGCGCTGGTTGGTCGACAGGCCTTCTGTTTCGGTCGGGAAGAACTCGGACAGGTCTTCGGAGATTCTGGCTTTGTCTTCAGGTGGGAAGAGGTTCGGGACTTCGCCCTGGTTGAGGATGGAGGACAGGTCTTCGAGGACAGCTTCGTTGAAGATCTGTGTGTCGCTGAAGAGAAAAGTGGTTGGCTTGTTCTCGATGCCGCATCTGCTCAGGAGTTTCTGCAGGTTTTCTGGCCAGTCTTTCTTGTAGTCGTAGCCTTTGTTGATCTCGATGCTGTAGCGTTCGTAGTCCAAGATGAAGGTCGCGAGTTTGGCCAGACTTTTCTTGCCTGAGCCGCCGACTCCGACGAGCAGTGCATGTCCGAAGGCTGTTCCGAGGATTCTGACGATGCGGACGAGGTGTTCGAGAGCGGTCATGAAGAGCACGAGGTTGAGTTTGTCTTTGTCTTCGCTGGTAATGCCTCCTTCGTTGTAGCGCTGCAGGTGTCTTTCGGAGTACTTGACGAGGTTTTCGCGGTTGACCAGTTCGCAGTAGACGTCTGGGTAGGCAGGCTTGGAGGTGTCGTTGTCTGGGTAGCGCGTAGGGATGAAGCTGCCGAACAGAAGCGGTTCAAGCTTGACGACTGAACTCCAGCTTTTCTTGAAGACGTCGTTCATGACCGGTTTGAGGATGTCTTCGTTGAACAGAGTCAGGTCTTCTTTGTTCACTAGTCTGTCTGAGAAGACACGCATGCACTCGTGTGCCCAAAGCTTGATCAAGTCGTTCGGGTCTGAGTAACTCCTGATCGAGGCTTTGGTGATGCCTTGGATCACTCGCGACACGTCACGCAAGTTGTAGATGTAGTGCGATTTCTTCGGTGTCGGAAGGAGACGAGCGATCACCTTGGTGTAGACCAGAACCGTGGCTGAGATCACCTGGTCACGCAAGCCGACGATCGAGGCAGGCAGCTTGCCTTTCATGCCCAGGAAGTACCAGTCCATAACACTGGAGAAAATGGTCGACAGCGAGGTCTCGTCGAAAGGCTCAGTGAAGAGGATGAAGAAGTGTCGAAGGAATCTGCGCGTGACCATATTCCTGCCTGAGCTTGGTGGACCCATCGAGCAGAGCAGCTGCATATTGTGGAGGTGTTTTTGGCTGCGGTCGCCAAGGTCGTACCAGAAGCCGTGGTCTGCCCACATGCGCAGTAGTTCGATCGGCGGCTGAGCTCCGTACTCTTCTTTGATGGGCATGTTGACGTCATCGATGAAGACCACCATCTTCTGCTTGTTGTCTTCGGGACCGTAGTGGAACTTTTTGATTCTGATGGTCATTTTGGCTTCGATCATCAACTGCACCTGGTTTGCGCTGGTCTGGCCTGAGAAGACCATCATGATGTTGCCAACATCTTTGTTCTTGTAGTTCGTGTTGATCTCGTTTATCGCAGAGATCGTCTTCGCTGTGCCTGTTGGGCCGGTCAACAAGATGTGGTTCTTGTTCTGCAGCATCAGGTTTATCAGGAAAGAGTTTCGAATGGTGTCACTTGTTGGCACTATCAGCTCGTTGAAAGGAGTCTCTGGTTTTGGAGGAACCCACTTGGCCACTGTCTTCATCCAAGGCGTCCAGTTATTTGTGTTGATGTCGAACATGATTTCGTAGAGGTTGTTGGCTTCTCCCCAATTGTAGCTGAGTCCTCTCGGCTCCCACTTGTGGTCGTCGAGGTCGAGTTTGAAGGTTTCGTTGACTTTGTCGTAGCTGACTAGTTTGCGCAGGAACTGGTTGAACTCGAACCTGCTGTCCTCGATGACACCACCGACACCCCAGACGACGGAAAAGAGGCAGTAGTTGTTGATGAGTGCTTCGCCCTCTTTTCCTTCTTTTGCGGGTCCATTGTACTCAGGGTCGTGCAGTGGAGCACAGAACGCGTCGAAGATCCTCAAGACCGACACAGTCATCTGCATGTTGTCGACGAGGAACGGGAACTTTGAGTTTTTGCGCACGTACACAAGAACCGGCGTGAGCATCCAGATTAGGGTCATTTCGAGGAAGGACTTCATGTGAAGCAGAGGCTTCGGTAGCTTGTACTTGGTGTACGCGAGGATCAGAGGTCTCCAACCCAGCTGCGCAGGCTCCAGATAGACCATGCCGCAGCGAGAGACTGTCGCAGGCGAGGCGTCGTTCAGGTCTTCGACTTCGAACATCATGTTCATCTGAGGAGTGACTTTGATCTTCTGGCCGTTAGTCAGACAGAGCATTTTGTTGTCGTCCAAGACTGTGTTCATGTTCTCGATCCAAACAGCGTCCACAGGTCCATCAAAGACGATCCACTTTCGCTCTGGAACGTCGCTCTCGTTTTCGCAGAATCTCATGATCTGAGGCAGGACTCCGTCGGTCCAGAGTTTGGTGTTGGTGTCGAGTTTTCCGTACAGCTGGAAAGAGTCGATTGCCTTGGGGTTGATCCAGAAGTCTTTGGTTTTTCTGTAGTCTTTGACTCCGTTGAGCGCGGTGAGCGAGTCTCTGAGGACATTCATGATGCAGGTTTTGCCTGAGTTGGTTTGGCCGACTTGCATGAGGCCGTGCCTGACCAGGAGCGTGTCGTAGAGTTCGATGCACTTTTTGATGACGACTGGTTCGGGGAGGATCTGCTTCAAGTGGCACTGAGCATGGATCGCTTCGATGAGCTGGCTGTAGTCGGTGATCGGCGGCTTGATGTCTGTGAACAGGTCCGATGTGATGGAGTCGAAGAGCGGAATGTCGTTTTGGGTGAATTTCGGAAGGTTGACATCGAAGAGAGCCCGGATGCAGAGCCTGTCTTCGGACTCTTGAGGGTTCTTCTTCTTTAGGTTTCCAGCAGCGACGAGGATTGCTTTGAGAGCTCTCATACCGAAGTCGTAGTGTTTCTGGCTGGACAACTGCTCACTCGAAAGTCGCAGCGAAGCCACGATCTTCTTGGCGAGACTGATGGCTGTCTGATAGCCGTACGAGAAGAGCACGATTTCAGAGATGAGACTGTAGTCGGGGACCATCATCGCGCAGGGTCTGAAGAGGGCCTTGAGGTTGTCGGGGAGCTCAGAGCGGCCTGCGTAACCGGGGTTCATGGTGATGCAGGTGAAAGCAGAAGAAACCAGCCTGCACATGACACCGTCGAACCTGAAGTTGTTGAGTCCTTGTCTGATTGCGTCTTGGATGGTACGAACCTGCTCTGCGATGACCGACAGGACTTCAGGGTGGATTCTGTTAAACTCGTCGAAGCAACACCAAGAACCACACTGGCTCAACCCTTTGAAGAACTTCGACATGGCCACGTAGTTGATCTGATCGGAGCAGTTGAAGACTTGGCACTGCACTGCGATAGCTTTGGCCAGATCCTTGACGGTCTCGGTTTTGCCGGTTCCTGCAGGTCCTTCTGGTGCGCCTCCGTAGTTGTACTGGAAGGCTCCCATGAGTGTGCGGTAGCAGCGATCGGTAAGTGGCGTGATGACGAGCCTGTCTGAGTTGCCGAGGTACTCGTATTGGTAGTTCAGCGAGGAAGTGATCATCTCGACTTTGATCTTGTCTTTGTCTTTGGCCCGCATGTAGTAGCGCAGCTGGGAAATCCAGTCGAAGTCGTGCTTGTCGCGCAGCTGGTTCTGGATGAGCATTTCGACGACGTAGATGGCGTGCTGGTCGATGACGATAAGCGCTCCGAGAGTCGTGCGTTGCAGAGGCGTGAGCTCGCCCTTGACCAGGTTGACGATGTCTTCTCTGTCTTTGATTAGGTCGGTGAAGTACTTCTTCAGACCCGGAAGTCCTTCGTTGTCGATCGCTTCTTCGACTCCACTGGTCCAGCGAATGTTGTTGATTGCGAGGATGATCTGGCCCGGGTGCAGGAAAACCCACTTGATTCTTTGGCTCTCGTCTTTCGCACAGCGAACTGCGCCTTTGTGCAAGGTCTCTCTCATCATGTTTTCGAGATCAGTCAGCCACTTCTCGACTCTGCCTTTGCGATCTCCTTGGTTCGTGATAATCGGCTTTTCAAAGTCAACGACTTCTTTCTCTGCAGAGATCATTTTGGTAACTTCAAGAGTTTTGGTGAATTCGATGAGATCGATGCCTTCGAAGCACTTTTTGATGTACTTGGTGACCAGAGTGGGTTCCTTTGCTCGAGACAGGATCTCAAGCAGCTCTTCGTCGGACAAGAAGTAGAACCTGGGGAAGTCTTCTCTCTTGCTGGTCAAGTAAGTGTTCAGAGATTTCTGCACCTTGTCGAGCAGCTCGTTGTTGTTGACGAGGGTGGAAGCCAGCTTCTCCCACTCGGTGTTTTCGAAGATGAGGTTGTCTTCCTTGATGCCATTCATCACTTGGCGCCACTTTTTGTCGACATCTCTGAACCACTTCGTTGGGTCGGGCAGTTCTTTCTCCATTCCGTCTGCGCTGAAGATCGGTTCGAGGTAGATCCAGTCTCTTTGGCACTTGACCCAGGAGTCGAACATGTCTTGGTAGCCTCTGAGTTTCTTCTCCATCTTCTCGACGTCTGTTCGAATGGGTTTGATGTTCGGGTTCTGCTTCATCACCATCAGCAGAGTGAGCTTTTCGTCGAGCAGCTGCATAATCTCGTCGACTCCTGAGATGATGTAGGTTTCTGTGTTCTTGTGCGACATGTACTCGAGTCGTTTCTTCTTGAGGAACTCGACGACCTCTTCGTTGAACTTCTGCTCAAGGGAGAACTCTTTCTCGGCTCTGGAGCAGATCTCCTCGACGACTTCGATGTGGTTCATGATGTGGTGAGTGTTGACCAGCTCGTTGAGATTGACGGACTGCTGCAGGGTCTTGAGCGCGGTGACTCCAGTTTGCTCGACGATGGCGAGCCAGTAGGTCGGCTTTTTGAGGATGGCGTCTTTGGTGAGGTTTTTGATGATCGGCAGCTGCAGTTTGAAGCTGTTGATGTTGGTCATGATGTGCTGGCAGATCTTGACTGCTTCTTCTGCGTCTTCCATGGACTCGAACTTCCTCATCAGCGTGTAGATCTTCTTGTTGAGCTGTTCGACTTTGTTGGCGACTTCTTTGTACTTGAGCTTCATCAGCGCGGTGAGTTCGGACTTGGACTTTTCTGTGTCGAAGTCGGTGCCGATGTTGCGCATGTCTCTGTAGGGTTCGTAGTTTGCGATCAAGTTATTGAGGTTTTCGAAGGCGGACGGGTCGAGGCCTAGCAGCTTCTCTCTCGTGTTGAGCGCTTCTCTGTCTTGCTTGGCCACGTCGATCTCTTTGTTGAAGAGACTGTTCTCGTGGAAGGTCTTGGCCCACTCTTCGTAGCTGATGCGCTTCCAGTACTCGAAGTCTTTCTCTAGTTTGGCGATTCTGCGCGAAAAGTGCAGTTTCTCTTCGTTGACTTTTTTCTGGAAGTCTTCGTAGGAGCGGACGGACTTGCCTTTGGCGTCTTTTGCGTCGTACTTGACGAGACTGGGGTAGCGCTTGAGCGCGAAGTAGTAGAAGTAGGCTTTGGTGTTTTCTTCGTTGTTCTTTTCGTCTCGACTGTACTTGAAGAAGAGGTCGAAGTACTTGCCTACTTCATCAGTCTCTGACTCTAGCTTCTCGATGATTTTTTCGTGGCCTTTTTCAGGGTGCTCGAGGATTTGCATGAGTTCGTCGTACATGACTTCGTTCTGAGGCTCTTTCTTGATCCTCTCGACGAGTTCGGAGAAGCGGTTCTTGATCGAGAGCACGTTCGAGTGGCAGTCTTTGCTGATGCGGTTGAGCAGCGCGTTTCTGATTTGGTTCGCTTTGGTGATCAGCACGTTTTTGCTTTCTTTTGTCTGCAGGAGGAAGAGGTTTGTGTTTTTCTCGTTGATGCAGATGCTCTGGATCTCGCCGATGCTCTGCTCGACGGTCTTCATGTAGCTGTCCAGGTCGTCGACGGACTTCTTGTCTTTGCCTCGCTTTTCTTTGTGCGTCGGTGCTGGATTGCTCGCACCTTCTGCTGTTTTTTCTTTGTTCTCGATGGGTCTGTCCAGGTAGGTTTTCACGATTTCGTCTGAGCTTTTTTTGAGCAGGTAGGTGTTCTTGCGGAACTCGGTGATGATGCGGTTGGGTTCTTTGAAGGCTCTGGTCATGAGGTCGCGGACTTCTTGCAGGGCTGCTTTGAAGGCAGGCGTGTTTTCGTCAACGGGGTAGATCGGTTTTTCTTCTGCGCCGAAGCCTTTGAGGATGGAGCTTTCGAGCGTGTTGAAGTTGTTGATGGCTTTGATGAGCAGCATGATCGGTTCGCAGACTGTGTCGATGACGGTGGGTTCGGACGGTTCGAAGAAGATGCACTCTTCGTCGGTCGGCTTGTGTGGCTTGGTGCGCTTTTCTTTGTTGTCTTTGTCGTCGACCTGCGAGATGAACTCTTTGGTCTTGATGGTGAGCAGGATCAGGGGTTTCTTCTGCACGGCCCAGATGTGCTGGCGTTCGTCGGCGATCTCTTGGAGCGACGGCATGACGTACTTGCGGACGAAGTCGACGTAGCAGTTGAGGTTGAACTCGGCGAGACTCTTGACGTGGCTGCGGAAGAAAAGGTCCATCCTGCGGAAGAAGCGGAAGATCGGTTCGAACTTCTTCTTGTCCAGCCTGTACTCGTCTTTGCTGAAGGTCACTTTGAAGCCTGCGACGCTCGAGATCGTGGCCAGCTGCGCTTCTCGCCAGAGGTTGCGCAGCATTTTGCACTGGTCGTCGTAGACGTGGATCTGCGCGTTTCTGTAGGCCATGTAGCTCATCGGACAGGAGTCTTCGGAGAAGCGGAAGCTGAACATCGCGGTCGTGATCTTTTCTGCGGACTTGTCGGCGAACTCCGACATGGCTTTGCGCAGGCCGTTGTGCGAGATGAGCAGGTCGCGGTGCAGCGCTTGGAGGTAGTTGCCGTACTCAGGCATCGAGGGCAGGACGCCGATGGTGCCGTAGTACTCGACCTTTTTGACTTCTTTCCTGATCTCGATCTTTTCTTTGAGGAAGAGGTCTTGGTTCTTCTTGTCCTGCATCATGCTCATGACGAAGCACTTGCGCATCTCGCGCATGTACTCCGCCTCGACGGTCTTCATGATCTTGTTGGAGAGCATCTGCACGTGGCTCAGGTCTTCGTCTCTTATTTTGCGTCGCTTGTTCAGCGCCTTGCTGAGGACGTTCTGAACCCAGACTGAGCTTAGTGTGCTGATCAGCTTGCTGTCGACTTTTTCTGAGAAGCTCTGGAAGCGCATCTCGTCTTCGGCGCGTTTTTGATAGTACTTGCACTGCTGGACTCTGTCGCGGAAGAGGTTCCGGTCTTCTTCGTCGAAGAGCAGCGACAGTCGCTCGACGTTTTTCTGCACGCCTGAGTCCACGTGTTTGACGAGGAAGCGCTTGGTTCCGTGGTCGTAGGAGAGCACCTTGACGGGCAGCCAGATGTACCTGCTTTTAGAATCGGAAGAGGCGGGGAAGCCGAAAGAAGTGAGCCTACCTGCCGTCTCGGTAGAACGGACACTGTGCGTGGGTTCTTTCTGGGTACATGTTGCACTTGTCGATCCACTGGTCTGCTGTGAGGTCCCTGTCCCAGCAGTCGAACTTGCTCAGCTCTTTGGTGCCCTGCAGGTCGTTCCTCTCGAAGAAGCTCTTGGCCGTCTCGTGCATCTTCGAGGTCTTGGAGTCTTTGGAGATGGACCTGGAAGAGCCGACCGAAGCTTCTCCAGTCTCTTGGTTTGGGTCCTTCTCAGTCTCTTCCTTCATGTAGTAGGGGTTGCGCTCGAGCGAGCCACGGAGGAACTTGTTCTCGATCGAAATCTTCTTCTTGCGTGCGTAGAGGTTCTCTTCGAAGATTTCACGCTTGATCGGATTAGTGCCCGGAGATGTGATATCACTCTCTTTTTGTTTGAGGTGTTCGACACGTATCTTATCTTTCTCTTCGTCGAATTCAAACCTCATGTTGTTCCGAATCTTCACGATCGGACCCTTGTACGTACCATACC
>JFJP01022071.1_pt1 | contig 12769 bp, 10 predicted proteins | sample 431651 | NCBI WGS metagenome assembly JFJP01 (sample SAMN02602958, study PRJNA72255) | Microbial mat metagenome, whole genome shotgun sequencing project. | biome: fresh water; feature: sink hole; material: water; isolation source: purple microbial (photo- and chemosynthetic) mats found in... | reverse complement strand
GCCCCAGCGAAAGCGGAAAATATCCGGCATCCGCAGCCGGATAGCTGATGTCTGTAAATCTGTAGTCTGTCCTGTCGGGAAAGCAGGAAAAACGCATTCCCTTGAACCGCCAATAAGGAAAAAAGAAAACTTCCTTATCTTCCGGGGCAGCGTGGGGAAACATATAGCGGAAGTAGTCCTGCCCGAAAAGATAGGACTTCACCCGGCAATACTCGCAGGAAAAGATGCGGTCTGTCTCTTCCAGAATCGCGGGCGCCCCGCACTGGGGACATTGATGTTCGATGAGGAAATTTGTCATGAGTCAATGATGTCGGCTGTTTTTGTTCCGTAGGGACATCTGATAATAGCCCGGCGATTCATTGCCGGGAGTTTTTTCACAGTCCCGTAGGGACATCTGAGAATAGACTGGCAATTTATTGCCGGTTTTCATTTGTGTGCAATCGAAATCCGGCGATGAATCGCCTGGCTATTTCCGAAAATCCCTACGGGATTCCCCCAATCAAAATTTTTCTCCGCACTGATTGCAGTAAAAAGAACCGGCAAGATTCTCCGCACTGCATTTGGGGCATAATCGCGGACACGGCTTTTCTTCAGCCGAATGCCCGCAACGGGAACAGAATTTCGCGTTGGGCGTCAGGTTTTTTCCGCAATTCGTACAACGCCGGAAAATGACTTGCTGATGTCCGCAATGCGGACAAAATTTTGCGTACTCCGGAACCGGGTTCCGGCATTCCGGGCATTTTACCGCATTTCCGCGGGAAGTTGTGCTTTCCGACTCGCTCTTCTGCGCCTGTTTTTCGGTGCCGGAAAGATATTGTCCGAACATGGCAGGCAGCATCAGACCGAGTCCCGCGCCCATTGCCTCGCCCCCGGCTCCGGATTCCGAAGCTTTTTCCAATGCCATCGCCATTTTCATCCGCATCAGTTTGTCCGTATCGTCGCCGAAAACGCCCATGCGGCTGCGGTCGTCAATTGCCTTCTGAACTTCCGGGGGCGGCGTGACCGCATTGATATACAGATTTGTCAGGTCAATTCCGAATCGGCTGAAATCCTCTCTCAGCCTTTTGGCAAGCCCTTTGGAGAGGTCATCGTATTTTGCCGGAAGATTCAGAATCGAATCAAGGCTTTCTCCCATGTAGTCATTGAAGCGTGAGACAATCACCTGACTCAGATATTCCTCGATTTCCGCTGTGGTGTAAATGCCCTGCGTGCCGACGAGACTGTTGATAAAGAGAACCGGCTGAAATATCCGCAGATTGAAAACGCCGAAAGCCCGAAGCCGGATCAGTCCGAGTTCGCTGTCTTTGAAGGCAACCGGGTCGCGGGTGCCCCATTTCAGATTGGTAAAAATTTTCAGGTTTACAAAGTAAACTTCGGCGCGCAAAGGACTCTTAAATCCCCACGGCAGGCTGAGGAGTTTGGTCAGCAGCGGAATGTTCTCGGTTTTGAGCGTATGCTGTCCGGGTCCGAACGCGCCCACAGCTTTTCCCTGATAAAAGAAAATACCGGCTTGGCTTTCGCGGATAATAAGCTGCGCGCCGAACTTTATCTCGCCGGAGCCTTTTTCCGGGATGCGGCGGACAATCTCCTTGCCCGTTTCGTCAAACCATTCTAAAATTTCTAAAAAAATAAGATTGTCCGTTCCCATTTTGATGACTCCTCGTTTTTTTTTAGCCACGAATGGACACGAATTTTAACACGAATGAGACACGAATATTTTATATAAATTCGTGTTTTCTTATTCGTGAGACATTCGTGTTCATTCGTGGCTAAATTATTTACCCCATCGGCTCGTTTTCCACCAGATTCCACACGCCGCAGGGACATGCCTGCGCGCAGAATCCGCAGCCGATACAGCGGTCAGCGTTCACGACATATTCATAACTGCCGTTTCCGCTTTCCTGCCTGCTGATCGCCGACTGCGGGCAGACCGTCACGCAGATACCGCAATCCCGGCACGCGCCGCAGGACGCGCACTGTGAGCCGCAGTCATCCAAATCCCTGAATTCCCTGATCCGCGGATCAAAATATTCCAGCGTCACCCGTTTGCGGGCGATGATGTAACGGCGTGAATCCGCAGGTCTGCCGCTTTTGAAAATATCGTTGATTGCCTGCGCGGCTTTTCTGCCAGCGCCGATGGCGTCTGTCAGCAGCCCCGGTTTTACCGCATCGCCGATAGCAAAAATCTTATGATCGCCGGTCTGGCAGTATTCGTTGACTTTGATATAACCGCGCTCGGTTGCAACCGTTTCCGGCAGAAAATCCAAGTCCGGCACATCTCCCACAGAGATAATCACCGTATCCGCAGGAATAATTTCGCCGGTGTCCAATCTGATGCCCTGTTCCGTGATTTCTTTGGTAAACACGGGCCATCGGAATTTTGCGCCGATTGCCTCAGCCGCTTCCCTTTCTTTGCCGAAAGACAAAGGCTCCTGAATGTCTAAGAGCAAAATGTCTTCCGAACCGAGCCGATGCGCTTCTGTTGCGACATCACAGCCCACGTTGCCCGCGCCGATAATGACTGCACGCTTTCCGGGCTTGGCTGTGCCTGCTTTTGCCTGAATGAGAAAATCCAGCGCGGAAGTCATTCTTTCTTTTCCCGGAATCGGCAGCATTCTCGGCTTCTGCGCGCCCGCGGCAATCACAATAAAATCAAAATCCGCTTTCAGTTGTTCTATATCTTCTTTTCCCAAACGCTGCTGAAGATGAACATGAGGAATCACTTTCTGCACCCGCTCCAATTCTTTGGAAAGCACTTCTTCGGGAATGCGGGTGTTGGGAATCACGGAGGTGATTTTTCCGCCCAGCGTTTTTGCCATGTCATAGATAATCGCCTCGTGTCCGTTCCGGCGCAACTGCCACGCAACCGAAATACCCGCGGGCCCCCCGCCGATAACGGCAATACGCCTGCCGCTTTCCGGCGGAAGCGTGGGAAGCCCTGCGGCAATGCTCGCTTTTCCTAACTTTGCGATGTCCACCGGAACCATAGCCTCCGATTGCCGGGTACAAGCCTGCATACAGAGATTTGGACACAGATAGCCGCAAACCGTTGCCGGAAAAGGCGTGTAGGCAAGTGCCATGTCCACAGCCTCGTCAATTCTGCCTTCACGAATCAGCCGCCACCGCTCATGAACCGGAATGCCGGTGGGACAGGTGGCCTCGCAGGGCGCCATGTATTTGCGGTTTTCCCAGACCGGCACAAAACGCCGCAAATTGCCTGTGGTGATGACCGGAATCTGCCTCATGTCCATGTCGGTGAGATCGCCGATCAACCCGCCTTTGCCGAGTTCTTTGTCCCAGACCTCCTTGCGGAAAGAAGACATGGAACGGTAATGTTTTGCAACTCTTTCAGCAGGGGAGCGCGAAACGAGCAGTTGCCACCGGTGACGGTCCGAAAACCTGTCAAAGAGATCGGGACGCCGGATATGGTCCAGAAAAATTCTCAGATTGTCCGAGAACCAGTTCCACTCCTCATCTGAAATCGGAATGAGTTTTGCATCGGTCTGACTGAATCCGCTGTGTGCGCCCCGGAAAAAAACTTTGCCGCCGACCATTCCCACGAGGGGACGGTATCCCAGAATATTTTCAGGATTTTGCGCTCTGTGTCCGCAGATGACCGCAATACCGCCCGCCATAAATTCGCCGAAATAATCCCCGACACCGCCCAGCACCCACAGTTCCGGCGGAGAAAAACGGGGATTATGCTTGGTCATGGTCATGCCTCTGGCGCCGAGATTTCCGGCAACGTAGATTTTGCCTTGAGCCATGGCGTTTGCCGCGCCGTTTCCGGCATTCCCGTGAACCGTTATGGTTGAACCGGCATTCAGCCAGCCCACGTCATCGGAACCGGGTCCCGCAATTTCAATGAAGGTGTTGGGAAAGCCCATGGACCCGACGCGCTGTCCCGCGTGACCTTCGATTTTTACATGCACTTTCTGACGGTCTGCCTTCCAAAGTCTGCCGCCGATGCCGTGCTGCCCGAAGGCTCTGACTTCCAAATATCGGTGTCCGCGTTCCACCGCGTCCTGAATTTCTTCCTCCAAGACACGCGAGTCAACCCGGACGCCGTTTCTTTTACCTGAAATAATATGATATTGTTCTTTATCCATTGAGTTCTCCGAAAAAGAGGTCAGGGGTAAGGGGTTAGAGGTCCGAGGCGGGGAAACAGATTTACCCCTAACCCCTAACCTCTGGCCTCTAACCCCTTTTACTTTTGCTGTTCCAATTTAATATCCTTATATGATTGAAATTAATCACATCAAACTTCAGGGATTGAATATATTGGGACAAACGAAAATCGTCGGTAAGCAATAAATAACTGCCTCTCGATACATGAAATATAATTGAATCTGTCAAACCGAATTTGTCAAACTCATTGAATGACACAGCCTTCTTGCTCTCAATATGGCGTTCCTCAAGAATTGAGATCGTATCCGAAAAAATCTTATAAAATTCAGACTGATATTTCCCTTCCAAGCTGTTTGACAGATTGCTCACTTCAGTAAGGACATTCGGTGTAGTAACAACCGAATTGAAGCAGCCGATCAGCTTACGAAGCGTATAATAATCTTCTTTGGCATAAATTCTTGTTCTCTTGAAATTGGGAATCATATCAGGTTTTACCGAACCTACCAGTAACATCAAGAGGAGATTCGTATCAATAAGAATTCCCTTATTTCTGTATTTGACAATCAGCTTTTCAACGGGCTCAATCATACTTCCCTGATTTTCATAGAATGAAATTTTCCGGTTTGTGCATCTATCCTGAAAATTTTATATTTACGGGCAAATTCCTTTTCTCTCTCTGTAAGCATTCTTGAAAGCGGTGAATTTGTTTTGTCGCTCTTTGCTTCGGGTACGGAAAATCCGAGGGTGATAAACCAATATTTCTCGTCATCGGATATTTCAACTTCTTCTAATTCCAAATCCGCGAGTTTGTCGGAAGAGAAAAGTGTTACAAGCGTATCGTTGGCGATTTTTACGGCTTCTTTCACATCAATCATACGTTTGTTTTCCTGATTAGGGGTCAGAGGTTCGGGGTCAAAGGTCAGAGGCAGAAAACAGATTTATGAAAAAGCTGACAACCCCCCGAACCTCTAACCTCTGACCCCGAATCCCTTTCCTACACCACATATTTTATTTTAAGCCGCTCGGCAGCATGATAATCGCTGATGCCCAATGCGTCCGACATACCGATGGGCAAGGCTGTAGAGCGTCCCAGCGGCGCGACAATTTTTTTCAGTTCCGTGTCAAAGCTCAGAAACACATCCACCACGCGCTGTGCCACCTGCTCGGGATCCAAACGGCGGTAAAGCCGAGGATCCTGCGAAGTGATGCCTTTGGGACAACGCCCGATATTGCAGATATTGCACCGGTCGCTTTCCGAGCCGAGACAGCCCCCGGCAGCCTGCATCATATATTTTCCGATCTGAACGCCGCTTGCGCCGAGCATGATGAGCGCTGCGGCATTCGCCGCGAGATTCCCGCTTTTTCCCACGCCCCCGCCTGCAAATATCGGTATCTCATTCTGCATTCCGAGTGTTACAAGATTCAGATAGGAATCCCGGATATTGCTCGCTATGGGATGCCCCATGTGATTCATGGAGACATTGTAAGCCGCGCCGGTGCCGCCGTCTTCTCCGTCAATGGCAAGACCTGCGGCGTAAGGATTCCGGGTGAGATTGTTCAGAACCGCCAGCGCGGTGGATGTCCCGGAAATCTTAGGATAAACCGGCACACGGAACCCCCACGCCATATACATGGACTGAATCATCTTTGCCACGGCTTCCTCAATGGAATATTTGGTCTGATGCGTGGGCGGACTCGGCAGACTTATGCCCGGCGGCACACCCCGGATTGCCGCAATCAGCTTGTTGACTTTGTGCCACATGAGCAATCCGCCGTCTCCGGGTTTTGCGCCCTGTCCGTATTTGATTTCAATCGCGCATGGGTCTTCCTTCATTTCCGGTATGGCATGAATGATTTCGTCCCAGCCGAAATAGCCGCTGGCAATCTGAAGAATCACATATTTCAGAAAGCGGGAGCGCAGCAGTCTCGGCGGACATCCGCCCTCGCCGGTGCAGACCCTAACCGGCATTCCGAGTTCTTCATTGAGATATGACACGCCCATCTGAAGCCCTTCCCACATGGTCGGCGAAAGCGCGCCGAAAGACATGGAGCCGATCATCAGCGGATAAATTTCCCGCACCGGCGGAATCCAGCCGTTGTCATCAAGAAATTTCAGATTTTCCTCCGGCGGCAGCACTCTGCCCAAAAGGGTTTTGAGTTCAAATTCATGCCGTCCCGCATCCAGCGCAGGGTCTGTGAGCATGGAAATTCGGATGAACTTGATCTGATCTAAAATACCGCCGGGAACATTGCGCCGTCCGCCTCTCCGCCGCGGCTGTCCGCCCCGGTCAATATGATAGCGCAGTTTGTCTGCCTCATCCCCGCGATACGGCATGATCGCGTCATTGGGACAGACCAAACTGCACATCGCGCATCCCACACAGGCATAAGCCGGGTCGGTTCTCTGGCGGATGCCGTAATAGATGCTGTAATCTGAGCCGGATGCCTGTTTGCCGGTGGCGATATTCAGAGGAACCTGAACCGTTCTTTTGCGGAAAACACCGAGTTCAACGGCATTGACCGGACAGACCGAGGTGCAGCTCCCGCAGAGCGTGCATTTTTCCTTGTTCCATAAAATCTGCCAGGGCAGGTCTTTTATGCTTAGTGAAGAGGGGGTAATACTTCTGTCTGACGACATACTCTGACCTCCTGACGATCCGGTCCCACAATGACCGTATCCAAGTGCATGGGTTGAAAATCTTTGGTTTTGTCACGATCCGGAATCACAGCATCCAAGCCGCAGATTTCCGAAGAAAAAGCAAACATGCCGGGTTTGCCGCCAACGACGCCGGGGCGAAGCTTTTTCCGATCCTGTACCATAAAAAGGCTGTGATCCGGCAGGCTTCCGATCACACAGTTGGGACCGTCAATAATCAGGCGTCTGCACGAATGTTTCAACTGTTTCAAAAATATCGCATTCGGATGGCTTTCAATGTTTTCATCCTGAAGCGGGGTAATGACATGTTTGTACCACTCAATGCCGAGTCTCAGTTTTTCATAAGTATAATGCAGAATATGAGTAAAAACCTCCGAGTCGGACTGATAGCCCATGTAACCGTGAAAGCCTCTTGACTCCAGATATTCCTTTATGGGAATAAAAGCGGTGTTTTCGCCGTTGGTCATGGTGGAAAATCCCTCGATGAAAAAGGGATGGCACGCGTAAAGATTGATGGCATAGTTGGTGTTCTGTCTGCCCTGCGCCATGATGATGCGGGCGCAGAGGTCTTTTCTGCCCAATCCCAGAAAACGGGCAACCGTCATGGGGTCTCCGATTTCTTTGATCATAATCACATCGGGCCAGAAGGAAAAGACAATCATATCTTCTTCTTCCTCGCCCATTGTTCGCAGTTCGAGACGCAGGATGAGCAATCGGCTCTGTTTTTCTTCAACGCTCAGTTTTTCCCATTCCTCCGGGTATTCATAAGCCCGGACTAAATACAAATCCCGTTTCGGCACACCCGCGGGCCGCACTTTCGGGATTTTGACGGACAGTTTGTATTTGGTCATAAAGCCGATATTCATCATGAACTGATCCAGACGCTTGATGCCTTTTTCTGTAAAAATTCCGGATAGAATCGGCGCATCTTTCATTTCTTCAAAAGGACCGCCGAGGTCGCGCATAAAAAGCCCCACTCCGGAACCGTCATGCCCTTCCCGCATCACATCCAAAGCCTCCGCCGCAATCATCGGAGACAAAGGCTCTTTGCTGGTTATTGCAAACAAACGGCACATATATTCTTTCTCCTTGATGTTTGTACCTCACCCCCCGGCCCCCTCTCCGAAGGCAGGGCTGTCAATTTCTCCTCTTTTCCTCAGCCGGCTGCCGCGCGGCCGCCATAATCCCTCTCCCCTCCGGGGAGAGGGAGAATTTGACAGCCCTGCCCTCCGAAGGAGAGGGGGAGAATGTGGGTTAATTCTATGTCATTCCTCACTTTTCTCAAAATGACATTATTTGATATATAAATTTAATATATTTTAAACATTTAATGATGACTGTATAAGTTCAGCTTTAAAAAATATCGGAATAACAGTAAAATTTAAGATTAAACTCTCTACTTTATCCTTTATGATAAAAATTTTCAAGAGTCCTTTTCAATAAAAATGAGGTAACCGTATTTTTTAAATTTATTTATAATAAAAAAACAAGCAATTATATATTTTAAACAATTCTGTTTAATGTTTTATAACATCTTATTTAAAAACAGAATCAAAAATTATGCCAAGACAAATCCGTTTGCCCTTGAAAAATTTCTTGTTTTTTTTATTTTTCAATGATATTAAATATTAGACCTCTTTAAAAATTCGGATTTGCCCCCTTGATTTTATTGGATAAAAATTGACTTTTGAAAGAGGTCTATTGCCGGATGTCGGGGGCATTACAAAGTTTTTTGAGTCCCGCAGGGACGGATGAATCTCAGTCGTCCCTACGGGACTGGAAAAAACAATGCGGATTCTTTTCCCGGCAATGAATTGCCGGGCTATTATCGTGTGTCTCTACGGGACAAAATATCGGGGGAGTTCCATAGGGACGACTGAAAATAGCCCGCCAATTTATTGGCGGGAAAAAGAGCTGAGAATCTTTTTAATTTTAAAAGGACAGAGAGGAATCGGAATAATGAATGAACTTATCAGTAAAGCCAGAATGCTTTCGGGATTGAAGACAAAGCAGGAAATTTTAAATCAGGCGCTGCGGTTCTATGTCGAACATCTGGAACAGAACAAAAAAGATAAAAATAAGTCATTTTATCAGCTTACAGAGCATCTTGCCGGAATCATCGAGGGACCGTCGGATCTGGCTCATAATAAAAAATATATGCAGGAATTCGGAAAATGAAAGAAACAATTATTGCCGACACAGGCATTTTTGTTGCTTATCTCAACCGTTATGAGAAATTCCATGATTGGACAAAAGAGCATCTCGATAAAATTCCGCCGCCGCTGATAACCTGTGAAGCGGTTGTTGCAGAATCCTGTTTTCTCTTGCGGAATGTCATATTCGGAAATGAAAAATTTTTTGAACTTCTTGAAACCGGACTTGTTGTTATTTCCTTTCATTTGGAAGGTGAAATCAGCAGGATAAGAAACCTTATGATGCGTTATTCAAATGTGCCTATGTCTTTTGCCGACGCATGTCTTGTCCTAATGTCGGAGCAATACTCAGACGCTGTTGTTCTGACGCTTGACAGTGATTTCAGAATTTATCGGAGAAATAAAAGGCAACATATTCGTGCAATTATACCTGATTAATCAGGTGCAGGGTGGGCAGCTTGCTGCCCACCCTGCAAGTCAGATGAAAGGATTAACGTCACAGAGCCTGAAGATGAGGACAGGGAAATCGAACTGACAAAATTTTTCAGCGAGAAAACAGTAGATATTTTAACGGATTACGGATATCATATACTGGTTATGCCGATAAAATAAGCTGGCGCACTGCTCTGTCCCATAGGGACGACTGAAAATAGCCCGCCAATTTATTGGCGGGAAAAAGAGGATTCACAAATCAATTCCTGCCAAAAAAACGAAAGGAGAAGTCATGTCAACCCCCATCATTATTGTCGTCGCCGTTATCGGGCTGATGTTTGCCCTTATTGTCAGCGGCATGATCCTGTCCCGGCTCTACGCCAGAGCCTCAAAGGAAATTTCCTTTGTCCGAACCGGCTTCGGCGGGCAGAAAGTCATCATGAACGCGGGCGCGTTTGTGCTGCCTGTCCTGCATGAAATCATTCCGGTCAATATGAACACGCTCCGGCTGGAGGTTCAGCGCACCAATCAGCAGGCATTGATTACGCGGGACCGGATGCGCGTGGATGTTCAGGCTGAATTTTACGTCCGCGTCAAACCCACTTCCGAGTCAATCGCCAACGCCGCTCAGACGCTCGGAAAACGCACCATGGACCCCAAAGCCCTCAAAGAATTGGTGGAAGGCAAATTTGTGGACGCGCTGCGTTCCGTGGCTGCCGAAATGGCAATGGAAGAACTGCATGAGCAGCGAGTCAATTTTGTGCAGAAAGTTCAGGCGGCTGTGACCGAAGATTTGCTCAAAAACGGTCTGGAATTGGAATCCGTGTCGCTGACTGCGCTGGATCAGACCGATCAGAGTCATTTTAATCCTCAGAATCTTTTTGACGCCAGCGGTCTCACCCGCCTGACCGAGGAAATCCAAGCCCGCAGAAAGCAGCGCAACGATATTGAGCGGGATACCGAAGTTGAGATACAGAAAAAAAATCTGACTACTGAGCAGCAAAAACTTGAGTTGTCAAGAGAAGAAGAATACGCCCGTCTAGAACAGCAGCGGGAAATAGAGGTGCGCCGGGCAGACCAGCAAGCCGGCATTGCCAGAGAGCAGGCTGAAAAACAGCGTCAGGCAAAAGAGGCGCAGATTACGGCAAAGCAGCAGGTGGATCAGGCGCAGATCATAGCGGAACGGGCTGTTGAGGAGGAGCGCATCGAGAAAGAACGGCTTCTCAAGGAACGAGACATCGCGAGAGCAAAGGCGATTGAAACCGCAGAAATCGAGCGGCAGAAAAGCGTTACGCTTTCGGATCAGGAGCGAGCTATCGCGATTGCGGAAAAATCCAAAGAAAAATCCGTCGCACAGGCAGAGGCGGATAAAGCCCGTGCATTGGCGGTCAGAGCGGAAGAACAGGTCAATACTGCCCGTGAAACCGAAATTGCCGAGCGTCAGAAAGCCATTGAATTAGTTGAAGCCCGGAAGCAGGCGGAACGGGACGCCATCGGCATTATGGTTGCGGCAGAAGCAGAGAAAAAAGCCGCGGCGGACAAAGCCGAAGCCCTTCGAGTGCTTGCCGGCGGCGAAGCTGAAAAGATCAAAATTGCGGCAAAAGCCGAAGCGGAATCTGAAATTATGAAAGCCGAAGCTGCCAAAAAACGCTACGCCGTGGAAGCCGAAGGCGCACGAGCGAAACATGAAGCTGAAAATATTCTGGAACCCGCGGTTATCGAGATGCGGATCAAGACAGCGCTGATCCAGAATCTTGACAAAATCATTCGGGAGAGCGTCAAGCCCATGGAGGCGATTGAAGGCATCAAGATCATTCAGGTGAGCGGACTCGGCGGCGGCAGCGGAACCGGCGGGACGGGGCAGGATGCGGGCGGAAATCTTGCGGATCAGATGGTCAACAGTATGTTGCGCTATCGGGGTCAGGCACCGCTTGTTGACAGTCTGCTGAAAGAATTGGGCATCAGCGGCAGCGACATCAACGGGCTGACAGCGGCTCTTCGCGGGGATTCGTCTCCTTCAGGAGATAAATGATTAAAGCCCCGTAGGGGCGAGATATTTGTAGCCCCGTAGGGGTGACATATTTGTAGCAAATTGTTGGCATCCCTCAGACAAGCCCCGTAGGGGCGAGATATTTGTAGCCCCGTAGGGGCGAGATATTTGTAGCCCCGTAGGGGTGACATATTTGTAGCAAATTGTTGGCCCTCTACAAATATTACGCTCCTACGGAAGCTCTCTCAGAAATTTTTCGGTCTTCTGGGGGGCTTGCTTTCCGAAAGAGATATGAACGATGCAAGTCATAGAAATATCAGACCTTATTGACCGCTCTGAAGACAGCAAAATTCAGTTGAAACAGGATGTAAGCAATGCCGTTGAGTTGGCTTCGGAAATGGTGGCGTTTTCCAATGCCAGAGGCGGCGTTATTATCATCGGCGTTTCAAAAACAAAAGACATCACCGGACTGTCTGATAAGGATATTGAACGTATCAATCAGCTTATTTCAAATGCGAGCGATCAGAATGTCCGTCCCCCGATTGCTCCGTTCACGGAAGTCATCAAAATCGGAGAAAAGAAAGTCATTGTACTGGAAGTTGCTGAGGGGATAAACAAGCCTTATTCTACCAATGAAGGCATTTTCTGGACAAAAAAAGGATCAGACAAACGAAAGCTGTCCCGGGAAGAATTGCAGCGGCTGTTTCAGGACTCAAGCCGAATGTATGCCGATGAACAGATGATTCGCGGTTCTTCGATTCGAGATATGGATCGAATTTTTTTTGAAGAATTTTATGAAAATGACTACAAAGAACGAGTAGAAGATTCAGAATTGCCCCTTGAGAGGCTGCTCGAAAATATCAAACTTGCCGAAAAGTCCGAACTCAGGCTCGGTGGCTTGTTATTATTCGGCAGAAATCCGCAGGTTTTCAAACCGGCTTTTCATGTCAAAGCGGTTTCATTCTACGGAAATGAACCGGAGGGAACCGAGTTCAGGGACAGTGAGGATATTAAAGGCAATTTGACCCGGCAGTACGAGCATACGCTCGGTTTCCTCCTGAGAAATCTTAAAAAAATACAAAATGGGATTCAGTTCAATCAGTTGGGCGAATTGGAAATACCGCAGCCGGTTCTGGAGGAATTGACGGTGAATGCGCTGATTCATCGGGATTACTACATCAATGCTCCCATCATTGTCTTTATCTTTGACAACCGGATTGAGATAACGAATCCGGGCAGATTGCCGAACAATCTGAACATCGAGCATATCAAACACGGTGTATCTGTGGTGCGGAATCCCGTGCTTCATTCTTTCGGCTCCCGGCTGCTCCCGTATCGCGGAGTGGGAACCGGGATTCGGCGGGCTTTGAAAGCTTATCCGCATATTGAATTTGAAAACAATGAAGATGC
>JFJP01039737.1_pt1 | contig 12771 bp, 7 predicted proteins | sample 431651 | NCBI WGS metagenome assembly JFJP01 (sample SAMN02602958, study PRJNA72255) | Microbial mat metagenome, whole genome shotgun sequencing project. | biome: fresh water; feature: sink hole; material: water; isolation source: purple microbial (photo- and chemosynthetic) mats found in... | reverse complement strand
AAGTTTGTCAACTATAATTTCCTTTACTCTTGTGGCAATGTCCGACATAATAATAAATTTTAATTAATATTAATTTTTGAACCATGCAAAGAAATATATTTGTACTTTATTTTTCAAGAGATTTGATGTTTTTTTATTTGTGTTAGAGTTTAATGTGTTGATAATTAGAAAAATAATCTTATTTTAGAAAATATTATTAATAGTTGGCAAATACGATAAATATCACAAGATGAGGAATATAGCAATTTTAGCTTCAGGCTCCGGTACCAATGCAGAAAACATAATTAAATACTTTTCGACCAAAAACAGCGCTAAAGTGAGTCTTGTTATGTCAAATAATCGTCAGGCATTGGTTTTAAAAAGGGCTGAAGAACACAATATACGAACTGTTTTTTTCGAACGCAAGGAATTTTATGTCACAGGGAAAGTGCTCCGGTACCTTTCATTATATAAAATAGATTTTATTGTGCTGGCCGGATTTATATGGCTTGTTCCTGAAAATATTGTTGAGCAGTACTCAAAGCGTATTATAAATATTCATCCGGCATTATTGCCGGCTTATGGCGGAAAAGGTATGTACGGTGAATCGGTGCATAAAGCTGTTATTGCGAATCATGATACCGAATCAGGCATCACAATACATTTTGTGAATAAACACTATGATGAAGGAGATATTATCTTTCAGTCGCGTTGTAAGGTTGATCCGGCCGACACTCATGAGTCGCTTGCCGATAAGGTTCATGCTCTTGAATATGAGCACTATCCGTTAGTGATTGAGAAAATGGTGAAGGAATTGCCGGATTTTTTAATTAAAGGTCCCGAGGAGGTTTAACACCACAGCCTTGATCATTTCAAATTTATCCCTGTTAATGTCCGATACCGGTTCAACAGGCGGAGCTTCTACTTTTAGAGGGTCGACGGGGGAACCGTTACGATAAAACCTGAAATCGAGATGAGGCCCTGTTGATAGTCCGCTGCTGCCTACATACCCAATTATATCCCCCTGTTTTACATAAACCCCCGGAGAAATTCCGGGTCCAAAACGACTGAGATGCAGATAAGCTGTGGCATAAACACTGTTATGCTGTATTTTTACCATCTTTCCCGCTCCATTCTCAGTTTTGGCAGAAATTATCTTCCCATCGCCGATAGCATGTACAGGTGTGCCGACAGGAGCTGCATAGTCAACTCCAAAATGGGGCCTGCGTATCCTTAGGATCGGATGCAGCCTGCTTGAGGAGTAGCGTGAGCTTATCCTTGAAAACTGGAGAGGTGCTTTTAAAAAGGCCTTTCTGAGGCTATTGCCGTCAATATCAAAATAGGTCTCTTTCCCATCCTGAATGAATGGAATGGCAGTAACTGAGGAACCGGACCTGTTAAACTGTGCTCCATAAATTTTGCCTGTGCCTAAGAGTTTGGAGTCAATATAAAGTTCTTCATAAATAACCTTAAAATTATCACCTTTCTGAAGTCCGAAGAAATCAACGGTCCATGCAAATATATCTGACAATTTAATTGCGAGTGATGGGTGAAGGCCACCATCCATCATGGCCTCCCATAGGGATGTTTCAATGTTGCCTGAAGCATACCTGATCTCACTTCTTATCTCCTTTCGAAAGGGTGTAATATTGAGAGAGTCATTAAAACTGAAGATATAGCAGGTTGTGGCGTCATGTTCGTAAACAAGATACCTGGCTCTGGCAAGGCTGTCTTTGTCACAAAACAACAGATAGTCTTTACCCGACCTGATGGTTCTGACGTCAAATACTGAGCTTGAATTTTTTACTGCAATATCAATCTCCTGCATTGTCACCCCGTGCTTAAGCAGAATTTCTGACAGAAACCCGTTGGGCTTGATATGCCCTGATATAAGATCGAAGGAATCGGATGGGATCCCATACATAAAAAGCGAAGTGTTGTTTGCCTGTAATAATAATGTGTCGGCCGGGCTCACTGCTGGTATATTATTACTGTTAACTGAATTATCGCACGATAATGAAATAGCAACAAGAGCAATTATTAAGATGGCTTTTAACCGGAGGAACATCAATTCAGGAAGATTAGTTTTTAATTACAATATTAACTATACGGTTGGGTACAACAATGATGTTTGATGGTACTGCATCGGCCAACCATTTCTTTGTTCTTTCATCATCCAGTACAATTTTTATGATCTCCTCTTTTGTAAGGGATACAGAAAGCTGGATGTTGAATCTCATCTTTCCATTGAAGGATACCGGGTACTCAAAATTGTCTTCTTTCAGGTACTCTTCATTGAACCCGGGCCATGGCTCATATGCGAGGGTCTCTTTATTTCCCAGCAGGTGCCATAGCTCTTCCGCTATATGTGGTGCAAAAGGAGCAAGCACTTTGCTGAACGTGCAGGCTGTGTCAATAGTGACTTTCCCCTTTTTTGTTGCAAGGTTAAGGAAGATCATCATCGCAGATATTGCGGTATTAAACCGCAGGTTCTCAATATCGCTTTCAGCTTTTTTGATGAGATGATGGAGCCCTTTCAAAATTTCTGCATCTTCTTCTCCTTTGGTTATATTTTCAGGATTGGACATAAACCTGAAAGCTCTTCCAAGGAATCCGAATACACCTTTTACCCCTTTATCGTCCCATGGCTTTGTAACATCCAGCGGACCCATAAACATCTCATAGAGACGAAGAGAATCAGCGCCGTATTTTGATGTTACATCATCAGGATTAACCACATTCTTAAGCGATTTTGACATTTTGGCAACTATCTGCCTGAGTTCAGCTCCTGTTTCTGTATGGAAGTATTTTCCCTCTCTCTCTTCTACCAGATCGCCAGATACTTTTGATCCTGAATCAGTTTCGTAGGCAAATGCAAGAATCATACCCTGGTTAAAAAGTCTTTTATATGGTTCATCGGTCGAAACAATTCCCAGATCAAAAAGCACTTTATGCCAAAAGCGGCTGTAGAGCAGATGAAGTACGGCATGTTCTGCACCACCTATATACAGATCGACCGGCATCCAGTATTTCTCTTTAGCCACGTCAAAGATCATTTTGTCATTCTTCGGGTCAATGAACCTGAGATAGTACCAGCACGAGCCTGCCCATTGTGGCATAGTATTGGTCTCTCTTCTCCCTTTGCGGCCATTTTTATCAGTCACATTTAACCATTCTGTTGAGTTTGAGAGAGGTGACTCTCCTGATTCTCCCGGCAGATATTTCTCCAGCAGTGGTAGCTGAAGGGGAAGCTCGCTGTCGTCGAGCAGAGCGATCTCTCCATCTTCCCAGTGAATTACGGGAAATGGCTCACCCCAGTATCTCTGCCGGCTGAAAAGCCAGTCGCGGAGTTTATAATTAACCTTTGCTGTTCCAAGTTTTTCAGTCTCCAGCCACCTGGTAATATGAGCTATGCCTGCCTCTTTATTCAATCCGTTAATATCAATACCGGTAGCCTTTTCGGCCGAATTAATGTATTTACCATCTTCTGTCCAGCACTCTGCCCCATCAAGTATTCTTTTCCTCTGGTCAGGATCTGCTACATCAGGATCCTGGATACATATTATCGGAAGATTGAATTTCCTCGCAAATTCAAAGTCCCTGGTGTCGTGGGCAGGTACAGCCATTATTGCACCTGTTCCGTAGCCGGTAAGAACATAATCGGCTATCCAGATTGGAATTTTCTTCTGATTGACAGGATTAACAGCATATCTTCCTGAAAAGACGCCGGTTTTTTCTTTTGCCAGGTCGGTACGGTCGAGGTCTGATTTAAGTGAAGTGGCCCTGATATATTCGCTGACAGAATTTTTATATTCGTTTGTTGTGATAATGTCTGTCAGAGAATGTTCGGGTGCAATAACCATATATGTGGCACCGAAGAGAGTGTCTGGACGAGTTGTAAAAACGGTCAGTTTCTCATTTAATCCTTCAATCTGGAAATCAACTTCAGCACCTGTAGAGCGGCCTATCCAGTTACGCTGCATATCTTTGATCCCTTCGGGCCACTCCAGGTTGTCAATCCCTTTCAGAAGCCTTTCTGCATAGAGTTGAATGCGGAGCATCCATTGTTTCAGATTCTTCTTTTCAACCCTGTTTCCACATTTTTCATGCGATCCATCGGTAAGCACCTCTTCGTTTGCACATACTATGCGACAGCTGGGACACCACCAGACCTGCGCATTGTCGTAGTATGCAAGACGCTTTGAATCAACGTATTTTACTATCTCATTCTTTCCGCTATCTGCAATATTCTGAGGTATAGGCAATTCTGATACAGGTCGTCCTTTTTGTTGTTTATCATCAAACCATGTGTTATATAACCTGATAAAGATCCACTGGGTCCATTTAAAATATCCCGGGTCGGTTGTGTTAATCTCTTTATCCCAGTCATAGCTGAGCCCAAGTTCTTTAATCTGCCTCCTGAAGGTATCACAGTTGTTTTTTGTTGTAATAGAAGGATGGGTGCCTGTTTGTATTGCATACTGCTCTGCGGGTAGTCCGAATGCATCCCAGCCCATGGGATGAAGTACATTGAACCCTTTCATTCTTTTATATCTCGAAAAGATATCTGTTGCAGTATATCCCTCAGGATGACCAACATGAAGCCCGGCTCCTGATGGGTAAGGGAACATGTCGAGAATATAGCATTTCTTTGGATTCGTTAAATCTTCCGGTGTTTTGAAGGTTTTATTATCTTCCCAGTATTTCTGCCACCGTTTTTCGATTTCGTGAAAATTGTAATCCATAATCTGTTTTGTTATAAGTGGGCAAAAATAGAAAAACTTTGGCAGAAATTATAAATGCAATGATGCAATAGGTTAGAGGATCAGGTAAATTTTCAAAATTAGTTGTAAAACCGGCCTTTTGGTTATATTTTTGCGGTATTGAATTGGTCCCGTAGTTCAATGGATAGAATGACAGATTCCGGTTCTGTTGGTTGGGCGTTCGAGTCGCCCCGGGATCACAAAAAATGGCTGCCATAAGCAGCTATTTTTTTTAAGGTGGATTAAGGAATTAAGAAAAATGTATTCGTGATGTCAACAGGCATTTATTGCTTAATAAATACTATTTTTAAGAAACTTAAATCATTTATTGAAATAATACATGAAAAGGACCATCTTACTAATGGCGGCAATAAGTCTGATCTCTGCAACAATGAAGAGCAACTCCATTCATGATAACAAACTTATCTCCGTTGAATGGAAAAATCAGGCAGCAAGGGGACATATTGAAGTTCTTAACGGGACTCTTGAATCCATTTCCGTAAGCAAGGGAAAAGGGAAGATCAGAAAAGAACAGTTTTATTTCATTTCAGCTGGTTCAAACAGGCTTGATATTGCACTATCAGGCGCTAATGTTGGTCCGGGAAGCAATGCAACGGTGATATCAGTAATTACCGAACAAAACTCCTTCTCCTTCTTCCTGAGAGACATTGGTCAGGACTTTCCTGTATATATTCCTCAATATGAAGTGTTTGTTTGCCTTCAGAATGATAAGAGATCATATCAGGAGCTTGAAAATTACATCAGGGGAAAGGATTTACTGACTAACCTTCAGCAAATAGAAAGAGAACCGGAAGAATCATTTGAATCTTCTTCTCAGCATACACGTGATATGAAATGTCCCACTTGGCTTGGCATAAGCAGAGATATAAGGATCTTTGAAATAGGAAATCCTCAGGATATGGAATTAATAATTCCACGTAAGGCATCATCACCAGTGTCGCTTCCTGATATTAATAATCAGAATATTACATACGGGTACATGGTCGGACGGGGAGTTAGTGTTGAGGATAACGTTGAGCGAAGACTTGATGATGGCATTTTGCCCATAGTAAATACCACCAGGTCCGATGGCGGAATAGAATACAATACCACAACCTTTGTGGCTCTTGAATCTTCCTCACTCAGTGCGAATAAGCAATTCGGAACACATTTCCTTGTTGCCGACAGCAGCAGTTACGGACATATGTTTACCCCCGGGCAGAGGGAAATTCTCAGAACCATGGTTCAGCAGGAAGTGAATAAACCTGAGGAGACAGTGCTCTTCTTCAGGGCTATAGCTGTAAACCAATCGAATACTCCGCGTTATGCATGGTTCAGGACAGTCAGACCCGGTTCGGAATGGTGGCAGAAGTACGGTTATACCTACGATAGCAAAACTGGTGTCTCAAGCTATTCGCCCGACAGGGTTTTCGGAATATCAAAACTGAATGGAGAACCTTTGCCCAACGAAGAGATTGCCGTTCTGCTTAATCCGAACGAAAAAGCGATATTTGAGTTTTTCATTCCTCATAATCCCATTTCCGGAGAGAGGGCAGAAAAGCTCTCCACCCAGTCATTTGACAATAAGTTAACTGACTGCAGGGTATTCTGGAGATCGAAACTTGAAAATTCGGCCAGTATAATGCTGCCTGAAAAGAGGATAGAGGAGATGATCCGGGCAGGACTAATTCATCTGGATCTTATTACCTATGGAATTGATCCTGATGGCACTCTTGCTCCATCGGTAGGCGTTTACTCGCCCATTGGTACTGAGAGTTCTCCGATTATACAGTTCTACAGTTCAATGGGTTTACATGATATTGCAAAAAGATCCCTGAATTACTTTCTTGACAAACAGCATGATGATGGAATGATTCAGAATTTCGGAGGGTATATGGTGGAGACCGGAGCAGCACTATGGAGCATGGGTGAATATTTTAGGTATTCACGGGACACCACATGGGTTGTTGAAGCAGGACCTAAACTGCTGAAAGCATGTCAGTTTCTCATTGAGTGGAGAGAGCGGAACCGGATTGAAAAACTGAAGGGAAAGGGCTACGGAATGATAGACGGAAAGGTAGCCGATCCGGAGGACCCCTATCATCAGTATATGCTTAATGCATATGCATATCTGGGGATAAGCAGGGCTGCGGAGATGTTGAGTGCGGTTGATTCAGCCAGTTCCCTGCGGATTAAAAAAGAGGCAGAATCATGGAAAGAGGATATAAGGATATCTTTTTTCAATTCAATGGCCGGATCACCTGTTGTCCCTCTGGGGGACGGGACATGGTCACCCACAGTTCCGCCGTGGACAGAAGCACGAGCATTACGCTTGTTATATCTCGATCGTGAGACTTTTTTGTCACACGGAACATTCAGTGTTTCGGATGCAATGCTGGGTCCCCTGTACCTTGTTTTCTGCGAAGTTCTTGATCCCCGGGAAGAAGCCTCCCGGATGCTCCTGAACTACCATTCAGAGCTTTTTTATCATCGTAACGCAGCTTTCAGTCAGCCTTATTACAGCCGGCACAACTGGGTCCAGCTGAAACTTGGCATGGTAAAACCTTTTCTTAAGACCTACTATAATACCTTTTCTGCCCTGGCTGATCGCGAAACATATACCTTCTGGGAACATCTGTATAAGGTAAGTGTTCATAAAACACATGAGGAGGCATGGTTCCTGATGGAAACCAGATGGATGCTCTATCTTGAAGAAGGTGATAAACTAAGATTACTACCCGGTGTGCCCCGCGTATGGTTTGAGAGCGGCAAGAAACTGGAAATTAAAAACGTTTCAAGCTACTTCGGACCTCTTTCATTCTCCGCAGTATCGGGTCCTGGTGCCGGGTATATTGAGGCAACCGTTGAATGCAGTTCTGAGAGAAGACCTGATGAGATAATCTTCCGGCTGCCTCACCCTGAGGGCAAGGTACCCGTAAAGGTTACAGGAGGGGAATATGATGCAGCTGCAGAATCAGTTGTATTAGGTAACTTCACAGGAAAAGCCAGGGTCAGACTGGACTATTAGCCTGACTCAAATGCCATATCTCTGTGTATTCGCTGTGTAACCTGGCGATTTCACTGATCATAATGTCAGGCCTATATTCATTATTAAATAGAATGTTAAATACATTTATTCAACAAATACAGAATAAAGGGTTTTTTTAAATGATTCAAAATAATTGTAAGAGTAATTCATTGAACTTTTATCCTGCAACCCCGATCTATTAAAGATTTTAGCTGATAGACTGACACGAGTTAATTATTTTAGCTAAAATTGTAAGTCAGAATAATACAAATGTCAGATTTCTTTAAGGTATTAAGATTTCTTTTATTTTCAGTTTCTTCAGGACTGCTGTTTTATAGTTGTGAAAATGACAAAACAGATCCGGGAAACAAGTTCCCCGCAACCAGAGTGATGTCTGTTTTCATAGATCCATCAGGTATCGTGTGGGCTGGTACCGATGCAGGAATAATAAGCTATTCTGAGGGAGTATGGACCACTTATGAAAAAATTAAGAATTTGCATGTAGGTGATGTAAGTGAAATCGAATTCCAGAATGACAATAATATTTCTAAGCTATGGCTTGGAACTTCAAATGGAATAATTGCTGCAAATTGCATTCTGGAGGCGATAACAACAGTTACTCTTTATACCAGGGAATTATCCGGACTTTTAGATAACAGAATTAATAAAATTAAGGTGAATGCTCAGGGCGAACGATGGGTTGCAACCGAAAAAGGACTTAGTATATTAAGGGGAAGCAGATGGTATTCTGAAACAGCCTGGGGAGATCTGGTTACAAACCCGGTAATATCATTGGATTCACGGAATGATGGCTGGATGTTTGCCGGAACAAATGGACTGGGTGTTGCCCGGTTCAGATATGACGGGAGCACTGACGGTATTACAGGAGCATCTTATTATACTAAGGACTGGTCCGGTCTGCGATCTGATACTGTTCTGTGCATTTATGTTGATCAGGATGGCCATCAATGGTATGGGACCACATCTGGTGCTGCTTATCATTCAGATTGGGAAACAAAAATCGGATGGACTTCATTTACAGTTGAAGATGGTCTGATCAATAGTCATGTTCGGGCAATAGCAGAGGATAACAATGGGCTGATATGGTTCGGTACTGAAAATGGCGTCTCATCTTTTGATGGTGATAAATGGATAAATTACAGTACTGCAGATGGATTAATAAATCCTTTTGTAAATGATATTGATGTTGGAGATGATGGTATTATCTGGTTTGCAACCAATGGAGGGTTATCTGCTTTTAATGGTGTTATCTGGAAGAATTATACCCGGGAATAATAAATAATAGCACAACGATTCATCAAAATCAATAAACACCTTGCCATTGAGAGGTTTAATGATGTTAAGGATATCCCCGGTAATCTCTTCATATTTATGTACTACCAGTGTAAAAAGGGACCCTTTGTGCTCTGAGGAAACTTTATTTTTTGTAAGGTAAATTTTAGAACCAAGGGAAGTTCAGGTAATAAAAATTTCCGGGTGACAGGGACGGTGTCAGTATGCTTTCACTTATTTTAAATTCCAGCTTTTTACAGCAGCTAACTGTTTTGGTATCATGTAGAGATTCGACAAGCCTTTACCGGCTACGAAAGCGATAGAGGCGGCAAGAACTCCGTTAAGGTTAAGAAAAACCACACATAAGAGCAGTACCACAACTATCACAGTAAGTTCAATTGCAGTAGCAGTTGAGACAGGTCCTGTTGTCCCGTTTATAATAAGGGAAGATCTTTGGAAATTCAGCAGGACAGTAAGTGCCGGCAGAAGTACCATTATTTTAAGTGGAAGATATGCCAGGTCGGCAAGTTCAGCACTCAGTCCGGATACGTTTATAAACCACAGATCAGCCAATGGAGTGAAAGCCAGCACAGTTATCAGGACAGTCACCAGTAATCCCAGGTAAACAGCGAAATTCCTCAATAACGTGTAGTTCTGTTTTTCCTTTCCTATCAGAGCAATATTCACCTCCTGGTATGATAATCCCATACTCCTGAAAATAAACACCAGCGAACTTACGACCGGAAGAACAGCCAGTGATTCCACTGCCATATAACTCCTTCCGAGGAAGAAGGTAACGAAGGGATGGACACCAAGCGATAGTATTGAAGTTAACGCAAGGGGAAAATAGAATTTCGTAATTGATTTTAGGTTGAGATCGCCATTCTCAGGGTCTTCTTTATTGATCAGAGCCTTCAGGGCCCCTGAAACCATGATCCTGGTGGCTATTGCTTCACAAAAAACTGCCAGGGACATTGCTCCTGCACCCACGTACGCCCCTTTTACTCCGGCAGTATAAAGTATCAATCCCGTAATCATTATAACTGACAGCCGGATCATAGTCCCGTAAGTTACCCGTCTTGTAAGGTTATTCCTGATTAGTATACCCTGGTAGAACCTTCTGTAACCAATCGATGCAGCCCAGGGAAGAAAAATAATAAGTGTAATATGGGCAATCTCTGCAACATCTTCAGGCACTTCCATTAAACCTGTAACAATGTATTTGAATACAGGCGGAATGAGGATTATGAGCTGGATACCGGTAATGCCGGCATTAAGAATATCTGTAAATAATTTTAATTTCTTATATGAATTACGACCGTTAACAAGGGCCGTAGAGACACTCATCAGCATTATTATCGGTGCTTCAATTATCATAGCAAACGAACCTGCTATTCCAAACGCAGCCAGGTTGACTTTAGCATCATTCAACCGGGCAATGAAGGCAAAGAGGAATGGTTGCTCAAAGGCCATCATAAGCCAGGTAAGCGCCAGAGGGCCCCAGAAAAGAAAAATCCTGCGGTATGTCAGTTTTTCTGTTATTTCCACTACTTATAAAAATCCCAAAGATAGCAATCCCAAAAAGGCGATTAACGAAATGGCGCTTGAAAAAGTCAGGAAAAAGATCACATAAAACATATTGCCTTTTAACAATTGTAATAAATGTATATTTTTACATAATCTCTTTGGGCATAAAATATACTATCGACTTCAAAACTTTAATATATGCAAAAGACCAACCGTCGTGAATTTCTTCAAAAAAGTGCAGCCGGGCTGGCAGGCATGGCCGTCATGTCATCGGGTTTTGCCGCTTCTGATTCTATAATCAAACCAGAGACCATTGATAAAGTAAAACTTGGACTCACTGGTTTAACTGTTTCACGTGTGGCTTTGGGAACAGGGTCAGCGGGATGGAAAAATGTCTCGAACCAGACCAGACTTGGTATTAAGGGATTTGTTGATCTTTCACAATATGCGTACGACAGGGGAATCCGTTTTTTCGATACTGCCGACATGTACGGATCGCATGAATATGTTCGTGAAGCGCTGAAAGTGATTCCACGTGAGAATGTTTCTATTCTTACCAAAGTAATGACTTACGACCAGGAAGGATGGTATAAAACTGAGCCATTCCAGACGAGTCTTGACCGTTTCAGAAAAGAAATCGGCACCGACTATTTTGATATATTCCTGTTGCATTGCATGATGAACGGCCAGTGGACAACAGAATACAGGAAATATATGGATGGTCTTTCGGAAGCAAAAGAAAAAGGCATTGTTAAGACAGTTGGAATATCCTGTCATAATCTGGAAGCCATGACAGAAGCAGCCAGTCATCCTTGGGTGGATGTGCTGCTTGTACGTATAAACCACGCCGGAGCCAGAATGGATGGGACACCTGAACAGATCATGAAGGTTCTGGAAACCGCCCGAAAAAACGGGAAAGGTGTGATTGGCATGAAGGTATTCGGTATGGGCGATCTGACAAAAGAGGATCAGAGAGAAGCCTCACTTAAGTATGTAATAAAAAGTGGTAATGTAGATTGTATGACTCTTGGTTTGGAAAGCAAAGAACAGATTGATGATGCTGTCAACCGTGTTATGAGAATTGCTAATTCCTGATCAGGCTGATAATTTACTTCCACTAATGTGTCATGGAATTATTATCAGCAGATATACGCTCAATAAGCTCCAGGCACATACGTCCGTTATGATAAGGTCCTGTCCAGAATCCGGCTTTGTTTTCACTGCCAACAACACCTGATTCCGATACAGAACCAAACCATGCGCCATTTTTGTTATCAACCAGATTATTCTTTATAAAATTCCAGCAGTTAATAGAATTATCAAGGTATTTCTCATCTCCGCTTAGTTCAAAAGCATTCAGGTAACCTACAACAGTTTCAGCCTGTGCCCACCAGCTTCTGTTTGTATTTATGTGCCCTGAAGAATAATCTTTTTCATAAACAAGACTTCCATCAGCCTGTAGACCTTCTGCAGCTGCATCGGCCATTTTTAAGCTCACCTCTTTTACCCTGGCAATCAGTACTGGATCACCAATAAGATGGGCAGCTTCATAAAGCAACCAGGAACACTCAATATCATGGCCATATGAATCAATAGTTGATGTAGGATTCCATTCCCTGTCCATAAAATTTATAAGATGAAATGTTTTTTGATCGATGATCTTGTCCAGAAAGAGTTCTACCATATTTCTTAAACGATCTTCCATTTTCTTGTCCGGCCAAATCCTGTACAGATTTGCATAGGCTTCCATAATGTGAAGAGATGTATTCATTGTTTTTTCGTCGGCGGGTGTCTTCTCACCTATAAGCTTGTCCCGGGAACGCTGCCAGTCGCATGAAAACACCTCAAAATAACCGTTTGACTCCTTATCAAGTGCATACTTTTCAAAAAGTTCAAAAATCTTTCTGGCATTTCTAAGAGCAACAGTATCACCGGTAGCCCGGTAGAATTCAGACAAGGCATAAATAAAAAAAGATTGCGTATATGTCTGTTTCCTTGCATCTGAGGGTTCTCCCTTATAAGTGACACTTCTGTAGGCACCCCCAAATTCGTAATCGATGAAGTGAGTCAGGATATAGTCTTTTGCCCGAATAGCCATTTGGAGATATGCACTATCTTTTGTGGTCCGATATGCTGATGAAAAAGTCCATAAGATTCTGGCATTCAATATTCCTCCTTTAT
>JFJP01029792.1_pt1 | contig 12771 bp, 12 predicted proteins | sample 431651 | NCBI WGS metagenome assembly JFJP01 (sample SAMN02602958, study PRJNA72255) | Microbial mat metagenome, whole genome shotgun sequencing project. | biome: fresh water; feature: sink hole; material: water; isolation source: purple microbial (photo- and chemosynthetic) mats found in... | reverse complement strand
TGGTTTGGCCGGTTCATTGGACGAGACCAGACCCAGCGCCTCCACCGGACAGACCGTCACGCATTTTCCACAGCCGTTGCAGGTTTCCTCCGTGACTTCAGGCAGAAACCCGGATGTGTTGATGGGGTTATGGAACGCGAAACGACGGGCCGCAGTCAATGCTTCGCAGCAGCATCCGCAGCAGTTGCAGATAAAACTGACCTGATTGCGCACGTTCTCGCCAAACTGCACCAGATTGTGCGCATAAGCCTGTTCGAGCAGCTTCATGCCTTCGGATTCCCCCACGCTGCGGGCATGTCCATGCTTGATCAGGGAGGCCGCGGTACCGCCGAATGTCATGCAGATGTCCATAGGCGCGTCGCAGGCGGAGCCAAGGTGCTCTTTCTTGTGGCGGCAATAGCACAGGCTGATGCCCATGTGCGACGCGGACCGGATGACATGGCTCGCCCGCTCATAATCCAATACATGCATGGTCTTGTCGATGGATGGCTGGGGCTCCCCGGTGGAATGCGCCTCCCTGTGACGTTTGGCAGCCAGTTCAAGGGCGGCTTCATTCACAAAAGTCCTTCCCACATTGGTTTCCGGCCGAACCATCAGTTCCGACAGAAAATCCGGTTCAACTGTCAGATATTGATGGTACAGCTCCGACAGCAGTTTCTGATCGAGGTCACCGCGGACCCGCATCAGGGAAAATTCAAAAAATCCGGCCATCGGGGGAGGAAGCATATACAAGGTCGTGCCATCCGGCTGTTCCAAATCCAGCAGGATGGCACGGGATGCCAGATCCTGAAGAATTCGTTCGGTTTCGCTCTTGTCCTTTCTCCAGGCCTTTTCTGCGGCAGTCGCCTGAAAAGGTCGGACCGGCAGCTGTGAAATCAGGGTTGCCTCCCGCTCATTCATCATCGCGCCAAGAATCCTTTGCAGCAGTTCCGATGGAGGTGCTCCCTGGGGAAACAGGTTGATGCGTTCGGTCAATCGGTCGAATCCGGATTTCAAATTGTGATGCGCCATGTGCTCCTCCGTGACACGGTGTGCCTTGTGAAAAAGTACAAGTGATTGCCTGACAACAGAAACGTGACTGATAAAACACAATCCCAGTATACAGATTTACTGCGGGGATATCATCCAGATCCAGCGCGAAGCATGAAGAGCCCATATTTGAGGCGAAGCATGAAGAGCTAATCCAGCAAATACGCCCCTTTGAAGGAAAAGATTCTCCCCGGGAAGTATGTTGTTTCCATGCGGAGCGCGCTATACTCGAACTGGACGATGCATCGTACTGTTTCCCGCAAGGAGGATCCCGCATGTATTTCGTTGGCATCCTGATCTTTTCGGCGTTTCTGGTGGCTCTTTCCTTTTTCAGTGGTTCGGCCTCTGTTTATGTCGATCTTCCCAGCCTGATCGTCATTCTTGCCCTCACCATTCCCATTCTGCTTGCGTCCGGGCTGCTGCCCGATTTATTCCGGGGCTTCCGCCTGATGGGCATGAAGGTGAATCCCTATTCGTCCCTTGAACTGAAACGCATCACACAGGCCTGCAGGCTGGCGCTTCTCAGCCTGCTCCTTTCCGGGTTGACCGGGACCATTTTCGGAACCGTCGGCATGCTTTCCAACCTTTCGGACCCGACCCGCATCGGCCCGAATCTGGCCATTGCCATGCTGACCACACTCTATGCCATCGTCCTCGGGTTCCTGATTCTGCCCGTCCAGGCCAAGGTGCGCACCATCCTTGATACGATGGTATAGGAACCGTGAGGGAACGAATGAACCGCTTGAAACGCATCATCCATCCGCAAGGCAGGAAAGCACTCGCGCTCTTCCTGTACCTGCTGCTGCTCGGCATGCTGGCTCCATTCGATTGGAGCCGGCTGCTCCAGCCGTTTCCGTTATTATCGGTCCTCACCGGCATGGGAATCCTCACGGCTTCCCAATTCGTGAAAGGGCAGACCTGGCAGGAAGCTGCCCTTCATGCGCGCTGGAACGCCTTTCTCGCAGGCCTCATCACCTCCCTGCTGAACCTTCTCTCCGCCTTCTCCCTGCCATCTGCCGCTTCAATCGACAGCAGGCAGCTGGCTGGCCACCTCGCCCCCCTGCTCGTAGGTGGTTTGTTCTCCTTCCTGCTGGATTGGCTTCCGGACAAGAACCGAATCCCGGATTCAACCCTTCATGACAGGAATCAATGGCCGGATTCATCCGTGCAGAACAGGAATGGAAGACCGGATTCAACCCTGCAGGACAGGAACCGGGAACAGGTGTCTGAACCGGCCACTTCGAACGCGATGACTGATGGGACGCACGCCCCTGCCCACCAGAAAAACGTCTGGATGTCGGATGGACAGGAAGACCCCGACACCCGGTTTGATGTTCAGACCATCCAGCCGATTCTGGCAGCCCATGGTCTCACGGAACGGGAATGTCATGTGGCGCTCAAGCTGCTGGAGGATATGCCGAACCGCGACATTGCCGCCACGCTCTTCATTGCCGAGTCCACCGTAAAAAAGCACATCCAGAACCTGTACAGAAAATGTGAAGCGGAAGACCGGCGCGCTTTCAGGCGGATCTGCCTGATATGGCTGCAGGAAGCCCGTCCCCAGCCACAGGATGCCAACCCGCAGATATCAAAGGCCGAACCTCAACTGCCGGCAGACTGATAGCGACGAACCCCGAACCGCCACAGCAGGACACAAGGAACCAGGAAAAGCGTGGCGCACAGGGGAAGCAGGGCATGCCAGGCCATACTCCCGGGACGATCCAGCAGATAGCGGAGCGGCAGGTAGTTCACCATCCCGAACGGGATGACGAACGTAAAAAACCGCGTAATCTCCTTTTTGTAGATATCCAGTGGGTACTGGGCCATTTCCCGCCCGCCGTCGGTGAAGATGTTCACAACTTCAAGCCCCTGAAGCGTCCAGAAGCACAAGGTGGCCGCCAGCATGAAAATGCCGGCAAACACAAGCGTGCCGCAGGAGACCATCAGCACGAGAGACAGGACCTTCAGCGGGTTCCAGGCGATGGACAGGCGCGAAACCGCAATGCCCATCACAACGACCGAAAGACACAGACGACCCATCCGGGAGAACTCGAACCGGGCTCCCAGCACCTGCAGCACCGTTCCGCGCGGCCGGACCAGGATGCGGTCGAACTCCCCCTGGGACACCACCTGGGCAAACATGTCGAATCCCCTGGCGAAACATTCGCTCAGCGCAAAAGCCATGTGGATGACGGCGAAGCAGAGCATCACCTCGTCAACCTGCCAGGATCCAAGCAGATGAAATCGCTGAAACAGCAGCAGCATGCCGGCGAATACGCTGAAAGGAATCAGCATCTGCGCCAGCATGGTCAGCAGAAAGGACACGCGATACTGCATCTGGCAGCGAAAGACCATCTTCACATATCTCAGGTACAGGTTCATGTTTCCGCTCCTTTCATCCACCTCATGCTTCCGCTCCTTTCAACCAACGCTTGTTTCCGCTCCTTCATCCACCCTGCAGCACGGCTTTGTTCAGAACTTTCCGCATGGAAAGCTGGCCAAAGAACATCAGCGCCCCAAGCCAGAGCAACTGGGTCAGGAAGCCCGTCAGCGCCTCCTGCATACCGATATGTCCGGACCAGATGCGGAAGGGCAAATCCCCCGCCAGGCGGAAGGGAAGCACCATCACGATGTTCCGGAGCCACTCCGGCATCAACGGGATGGGTAGGATCATCCCGGAACAGAATTCCCCGACGGTCCCGATGATCATCAGCGAACCGACCGGAGAGAGTGTGACAAACGTGAGAATGTAGATGAACATGGAGATGGATACATTGATCAGCACACCGGTGAACAGGGTCAGCAGGAACAGCAAAAAAGCGGCAAGGTCTGCCGGAGGCCTCAACCGGTAAGGGTCGGGCAGCAGCGTCGCGACCAGCAGAATCGGCACACAGCGCAGAGCCGCGCCCGAAATGCGCTGGGCAAGCAGACGGACATGCCAGAAATAATACAGGTTGGTCGGCCGGCACAATTCATACGCGACATTCCCGGAGGTGATCATTCCGAACATCTCCGGATCCCGGAACCAGAGTGCGACAAACACGAGGAATGCCTGCTGCAGCCAGATATAGGACGCCAGCTGCGGAAGGCTCATGGGAATCGATGCGTCGCTGTTCCGGTAGAAAGCCTCCAGAATCATGATCAGCATGAAGCCCCAGAAGAACTGGGTCATCAAGCCGGCCAGCGCGGCTACCCGGTACTGGAGGTTCTGCATCAACCGGATACGGAAGGAGGAAAAATAAGCGGCTGCATTTCCTTTCCTCATATGCGGTGCTCCCGGTACAGGCGGACGATCAGCTCTTCGACCGGCTGCGCATCGATGGTGACATCCTTCAGCTCCAGCTCCGCGGACAGGCGTGCGACCACGCCGGACACCTTCACAATGGCCGTATCCACCCGGTAACGGACACGCCCCTCTCCCAGCCTGCTCATTTCCACGCCATCCAGCACAGGCGGAATCTGCCCTTCCCGATAGTCCACCGTGACGGTCCGCACCGTATCATACTGTTCACGGAGGTGATCAAGCCCGCCGTCATACAGAATATGCCCCTTCCCGATCAGCAGGATGCGGTTCGTCAGGGCTTCGATGTCATTCATGTCATGGGTGGTGAGGATGACGGTGGTGCCTGCTTCCCGGTTCAGCTCACGGATGAACTGCCGGACGGCAAGCTTCGAAACCGCGTCCAGACCGATGGTCGGCTCATCAAGAAACAACAGTTTCGGACTGTGAAGCAGGGAAGCGGCCAACTCGCAGCGCATGCGCTGTCCGAGACTGAGACTTCGGACCGGTGTCGTCAGCAGATCAGCCAAATCCAGAATTTCCGTGAGGCGGTCTGCCGTTTTTCGATAGGATTCCGCCGGCACCCGGTAAATGTCACGCAGCAAATCAAACGAATCCTGTACGGGGACATCCCACCATAGCTGCGAACGCTGACCGAACACCACGCCGATATCCTTCACATGCGCCATGCGTTCCTTCCAGGGTGTACGTCCGAGAATCTCGCAGGTACCTGAATCGGGAACCAGAATGCCGCTCATGATTTTGATGGTTGTGGATTTCCCTGCCCCGTTCGGCCCAATATAGCCGACCATTTCGCCCGGTGCCACGTGAAAGGAAACGTCCCGTATGGCCTCCACGGCGACAGTCTCCCGTTTCACAAGGGCCTTGAACGCCGCCTTCACGCCGGTGCTTCGTTTCGGGACATGGTAAGTCTTGGACAGATTTTCCACACGGATCATGCCACACCTCCCTCGATGCCGATATCACATGGGTCATGCCTGCAGGATCATGCCTGCAGGAACAAAGAAATCAAGAGGCGTTCAACGAAACACGCGAGAATCCACACAACGCAGAACGGAACAGGTAAATGGCGTGAAATGCCTGGTCCAGAAGGACATGGCCGGCGTATTCCGGGTTTCGAAGTCCACGGAAACGCGTTCCATGCCTTCCCGGACTGCCAGTTTCAATGCTGTGTCCAGCAGCAGGGTCGCAACCCCGCTCCCTCTTGCTTCCGGACGCGTGAACGCGCCGGTCACCGCCAGATTGCCGTTTTCCCGCACCAACATGGAGGTTCCCGTGGTTTCCCCTTCCATCTGCAGATAAGAAATGGTCAGCCCATCCGAAACCCGTTCTGCCGTCCAGGCATGATGCCGGGGTTCGGAAAGCCACGCCCTCAGTTCTGACATTTCATGCTGTGGTTCGGCTGCGCCCAGACAAATCGGGGAGGCCCGCATGTAGGTCGTATGAAGGTTGCTGAGTTCCAGCCAATCGGTCATGACCTTTTCATCCGACAAGTCCACTTCCCGGATCCGAAGATCCGGCGGACAGACCATATCCAGTGGAACCGCCGGTCTGATTGCATCCAGGCAGATTCCGCCGAAACCCTGATGGAAAAGAAAGTCCAGAAACGCCCGTTCCTCCTGATAGGCTACAATGGCCTGATTGACCCATCCCCCTTCCCCCCAGACGCGACACAATTCGGCGTACAGGGCACGGAAAATCCCGATGACACGGGCCGGTTCCAACGAATCCGTGCCGAATCCCGCCTCCGGCACGACCACACCATTCTGTTCCCCCATGAATGCAGGGAGCAGCCAGCCAGCCATGAAGCCGACCGGTCTGCCATTCTGAAGCGCGACACGTCCGGACCCATTCAGCACAAGTTCTTTGAGGATCGGCACAATGGCTTCGGGAGAATCGAATTGGTCCGAAAGAACCGGTACGGCCTTGCGTTGCTGTTTCACCCGGCTGGCAACCATTTGGGCCAGATCCGGAATATATCGTTCATGCAAATCGATCAGTGACAGGTCCTGTTTCTGCTTCATACAGTTCTCCCATATCCGACAACCGTCGATTCCTGTTTCTTCCGCATCGGGATGCGGTTCTCCACCCTGGCCCCGGAATCAAGGCTTCACACGGGCCCGCATCATTTTCGTCACACTTTTTCCGAATTTCCGATCGGCCTCACGCGGGGATTGCCCGTTCGGCGTACCCCCTGCCTTTTTGCTGATGTGGGCAAGCTCCCGCTCCAGTTTATGATAACTGTCATATCGGCTCCATGCAAGCGTTCCTGCCTGCAGGGCTTCCCGGACCGCGCATCCGGGTTCCTTCCGGTGCAGGCAGTCACGGAAGCGACAGGATTCAGCCAAATCGTGGATATCCTTGAATGTCTCATCCAATCCGGTTTCCGATTCCCATAGCTGCAGTTCCCGGATGCCCGGCGTATCCAGAATCAGCACGCCGGAATCCAGCAGGTAGAGTTCCCGATGCGTGGTGGTGTGATGTCCCCGCGCGTCATCCTCCCGGATTTCACGGGTCAGCGCGAGTGTTTTCCCGGCCAGCCGGTTCATGAGCGTCGACTTGCCGACTCCGGATGAACCAAGAACCACAAGGGTTTTTCCCGGAACCAGCCAGGGTTCCAGCTGTTCCATTCCTTCTCCGGTCACGGCACTCACGGCCAACACGGGCACGCCTGCCGCCACGGCTTCCACTTCCTCCATCCTGGCCTCGGCATCCGTTGCCAGGTCCCGCTTGGTCAGCACGACGACCGGCTGGCTTCCGCTGTCCCAGGCCATCACAAGATACCGTTCCAGACGACGGAGATTGAAGTCCTGATTGAGCGACATCACCAGCAGGACCGCGTCGAAATTGGCTGCCATGACTTGTTCATCCGGTCTCGATCCTGCCGTCTTTCGTGAAAACCGGGCGTTTCTCGGCAATACGGCTTGTATGGTCGCAGACCCTTCCTGTGGACGCGCCTCCATCACCACCCAATCGCCAACCGCCGGAAAATCACCGGTTCCCCGTGCAGATGCCCGGAATCGGCCAGACACCTCCCCGCGCAGCTCTCCAACGGAAGTGATGACCTGATAAAGATGGCGCTGTTCGGACATGACGCGACCCGGGATCCAGTCCGGTCTTCCCGCCGCCTTTCGTGCGGCTTCCAGGGATGCGTTCCATCCATATGCCTTCAACTCGTTCTGATCCTTCAAATTCATTCTCCTTGCTCATTTCCTGTTTGTCAGTTTTCTTCTTGTTTCGTACGCTTCCTTCTTGTTTTGTACGGTTCCTTCTTGTTTATTCGTTTTCTTCTTGTTTCGTACGCTTCCTTCTTGTTTGTTCGTTTCCTTCTGTTTTATTCATCTGACTCTTTTACATTCAACCCGGGCAACGCAAAAAACCGCAGGAAACATCCTGCGGACCATAGGCAGCGCTGGAGAATATTCTCCTGGGAAACAAAAAGACGCGCAGAACCTGCGCGTCGTCCAGCTGCGATATGGGCGAAAGGCTCCCGGAACCACCATGCAGCAATGGTTTGTCTTGATTGGGATGATGCCATCAGGATCAGCAACGTCGCATGCTCCCTTCTTGAAAGAGCATGAACGCACTGCGCCGGATGAACTCATTCATTTCCGCATGGCGCGTGGATTCAATTGTATGAATCGCTCCTGATCGTTGCAGCATTTCTTCTCATGCACAACACCTCTTCCCCATTCGATTCCGGACAAATCCGAAATCCTTGCGCACCACCCGGGGCCGGCATCTGCGCAAGAGCGATGCAAGCCGGGAATCTGGCAGGACTCCGTTTCCTGATCATTCAGCGGAACCTGCCCCACCATTCTTGCAAAACAGGCGCTTCCCGTCAATGGCATATTCCATTATAACGAATCATGCGCATTCAGGTGGAAATGGCGCGTACGCCTATCCATTCCGTATCTGCGGTCAATGGCGCCATGGAAAGACCGTTCGTCAGCCCGGCGACAGAAAACCCGGCATGCTCGAGGACCTTGCCGATGGACACGGCATCATATTCCGTGAACCAATTTCGAAATACACGGGTGCGATCGGCTTCCAGAACGACATACTGATCAAGCCAGACATCCGCCTCTTCATAATAAAACCCGTCCGCAAGAAGCAGATGCGCATGGGGTGTCCAGAATCCGGAAGGAGCCGCCTCCCAATGGTTGCGCCCGCCATGCTTCAGGTGGCAGGCCCGGGTGGTCACATCGAACGTGAACCGGCCGCCAGGTTTCAAAGCGCGCTTCACATTGGCCAGAAGTCGATCCCGAAGCATCGGCTCAAATACATTCATTTCCCCATAGACCTGAATGATGGAATCGTATGCCGCCACATCATCCAGCTCCAGAAAATTCTGATGGCGGAACTCGATTTCCACACCACATTCCGTTGCATGCTTTCTTGCATGTGCGAGAGATCGTTCTGAAAAATCGATCCCGGTGACTTGAACACCACGCTTGGCCAGTTCCACGGCATACAGTCCGGGACCGCATCCGAGGTCCAGCAGCCGGTCGCCGGGCTTGACCGCTCCGGAGGAAAACAATCCATCCACTTCTGCGTGAATGTGTTCGGCGCTGCGGCTTGCGGCATCGTCCACCGGATTCAGATGAGCCTGAAGCATCATGGCCGAGATATGGGGATCGGTCCAGAATGCAGGTTCGCCTGGTTCGTACAGGGCAGGCCGGCGAGTCAGGTTCATGATTGTCTCAAGTTCCTTCCCGCCAAGAAGTTTCACCGCAATGTCATGCATCATGCCAGGTTCTCCTTCCGATCCGGTTCTGTGTTTCTTTTCAACTGTTCCTGCTCGGTCTTTTTGCACACCATGCTCACTGAATATTTCATGGAAAAATACCACGAGCAATCATCCGCTATATGTACTTGCGCAAAACATCATAAAATTTATCCGCATCGATGGGTTTTGAGAGATAATCGTCCATTCCGGAATCCAGGCATCTTTTCATATCCCCCACCAAAGCAAATGCTGTCGTCGCAATGATGGGCGTATGTCTGTCCAACGTCTTCTCCATCTCCCTGATGCGGACGGCTGTCTCATATCCGCTCATTTCCGGCATTTGAACATCCAAAAATATCACGTTGAAATTCTCGTTTTTCAATATTTCCAACGCTTGCATCCCACTGGTTGCGATTTTCATATGAATGCCGATTTTTTCGCAGAACTTCCCCAGGATCATGCCACTGACGAAATCATCCTCCACCAGCAGGGCAGATGCCGTACAGCGGTTGTCGACAGGATTGCCCTTCCATTCATGCCTGGAGATGCTTTTCTGTTCCTTCACCTGCCTGAGCCTGAACATGACGCTGAAAGAAAAAACACTGCCGACACCCGGTTTGCTTTGTACCCTGATTTCTCCATCCATCAATTGGATGAGCTGTTTCGATATGGCCAGCCCCAAACCTGTGCCCCCGAATCTTCTGATGATGGAATTATCCGCCTGCATGAAATAGGTGAACAATTGACCGATTTTGTCCTCCGGTATGCCGATTCCCGTATCACTGATTGAAAACAGCAATTGAATTCGGTCATCGAATGCTTTGCCTTTTGATACGGAGATCTCAACACTCCCCTGTTCCGTAAACTTGATTGCATTCCCCAAAAGGTTGAAAAGCACTTGCTTCAGTCTTTCCGGGTCACCAATCAGGTGCCCGTCAATGGAAGTGTCCATCATCGTTCTGAAAGCAAGGTTTTTCTTGTCGGAAAGGGTTCTCATCATCAAGCCGACTTCATTCACAAGGACCTTCAGATCAAACGCTTCCATGTTCAGATTGACTCGGCCGGCCTCAATTCTTGACAAATCAAGAATATCGTTGATGATGTTCAACAAGGCTTGCCCGCTTCGGATGATGACATCAACCATTTCCCTTTGTTCGTCCCGAAGGCTCATCTGCAGAATTTGCGCCATGCCCAGACACCATTCATCGGCGTTCTGATCTCATGGCTCATATTGGCAAGAAACTGGCTTTTCGCCTTGTTCGCAGCTTCTGCCGAAGCTTTTGCCGTCACGAGATCCACCTCGGTCTTTTGACGTTCGGTAATATCATGAATGAGGGCAAACATCACTTTCCGGTTATTCCAAAAATAGGGTCCCCCAACAATCTCAACCGGAAAAACGGTTCCGTCCTTTTTCCTGTGATGCCGCAAAGGAATAAAGATGGTACCCTTTTCGACCGCCTCCGTTGTGGCGGCATCGGAGATTTCCTGTTCAGCCGTGATATCGGAAACGAACATCCCGGAAAGCAATTCGCTTTGGGAATACCCGTACATATTCGCAAAGGCATGATTGACATCGAGCAGCATCATGGTGCCGAGATCAAAGATGCAGATGGCGAAAATATCATTGTTGAACAGGACACGATACTTCTCCTCGCTCGATTTGAGCGCTTGCTCCGCACGGCATCGCTCTGTCACGTCAGTATGCTGTATGACTGCATTGATTACCTTTCCCGCGCTGTTCACGATGGGAAAAATCGTTACATCAAGAATCAGCTTTCTTTCGATGGGGATATGGATTTCAACCAATGCCGATGTGTCATAGAACAGGGTGAAACGAATCGTTTTGCCTTCCTCGAACACACTCCTCACAAGGGGAATGAATCCTTGCGCTTCCACATTGTTGTCATGAAAGATATTGTATTTCCCGATTACATCGTCCTCATGGACATTCAGCAATTGGCAACAGGCTTTGTTGATTTTCTCAAGGGTTCCCGTGGCATCTGCAATCCAGATCGAGTAGGGATTTTCGTCGAGGATGGTGTCAAGAAATCTCATGGATTCTGTTAATTTTTCCTCGGTGCGTTTCTGTTCTGTGATGTTCATGAACAATGTGGCAAATCTGTCATGAACAATCGGTGATGTTGAGATGCAGTAATGTCCTTGGTTGATTGGGCTGACCATTTCAGAGTACACTACGGTATCTTTGTCTTTATGCATTCGCCAGAAATTGTTGATTGTTTCTTTGGTCATGCCATATAGTTCTGTTGCGACATTTCCTATCACCTTGGCAGGCTCAAAGTCCGCAACGGCGTAAAACGCCGGATTGACTTCCAGAATACGGTAGTCTACCATCTCGCCGCTTTCATCATAAACACACTCGTTCAGGGCAAATCCTTCGGACATGGTGTTGAAAAGCGCCCTGAGCTTCTCGTCCTTTTACCTCAAGGCATCTTCCGCTGTTTTCCGTTCCGTAATGTCGAAGGAGCTTGAGAGGATTGCATAATTGCATCCATTCTCATCCTTGAGGCATTGATCACTGATGAGGAAAGATTTTACCAGCCCATTCAAAACAAAAGAATCTTCATATTCACGAAAACCGCCTGTGTCCATGAGCCTTTGATTCTGTTCGAAGTATTTTTGTGCAACGTCACCGGGCAGCAGGTCAAACAAAGTCTTTCCCAGAATGTCTTCCACCCGCAGTCCCAATTGCTGAGATGCTTTTTTACTGACCATCAGAAACTTTCCGTGATAATCAATGATCAGCATGCCAACGACAGATTTCTCAAATATCTCCTTGTATTGGGTTTCAATGCGCCGAAGATCATTTTCGGCGTTATGTGACCTCTTCACACCGAGTGCCATGGGCACCTCCGTTTGTTGCACAACTTGATTTCCATCAATCTCATCCAATTCAGCCGGAATGTTGCTGCATTATGCCGGATATCCCGAAGGGTATTTCCATACCATTATACAACATCGGAAATGTATGTTTTCTTACTTTGCAAGCATTCTTTTCATCGATAGATATTTGGCTCGGTCAGGACGCTTCTTGAGTTTAGAATATATAAGTTTGACATCATAGTGGCCATATTACCGATCTTGTGAGATTACAATACTATTGAAAACAGCTGGGGTTTCCCTGCTGTCTTTTTGCATTTTTTTGCTCTTTCCAGAACAGCATCCGACAGAAGCCCTTATGACTTGAACATGCAAGGCTTTTCTGCGCAAAAGGAAAAACACCTATTGTGAGAAACCATCCTCACAATAGGTGATTACGGATTAGGCGAATCTCCAGCAACTTGTTGCAGGCAATCTCCCTGCCTAACGTTCTGAGATTTGATTGCCCTTACGCTTCTTGAATATCACCAGGATGGTAATTCCAATAGTCGCCAAAGCGAAAACAACCATGACGATCGGTAATATCCCTTTCATGGCTTGTCCAAAAAACATAGGCAAAACAACGGTTGCCAGTATGCTCACAATAATTACCGGTATAATTGTTGTCAATAACATGAATGCTTTTTTCAATTCACTTTCTCCTTTCCATCAAATTCACGGGTAAACAGATAAGTGATGATACCCACGATTATCATGACTGCGCCTGCCCCTCTCATCCAATTGCTCACTCCAACAGCCTGAGCAATAGGACCTGATATGAACATGCCGACAGGAGCCGCAAAGCTTAAAATGCTTGTAACAAGAGACATTACTT
>JFJP01011356.1_pt1 | contig 12775 bp, 6 predicted proteins | sample 431651 | NCBI WGS metagenome assembly JFJP01 (sample SAMN02602958, study PRJNA72255) | Microbial mat metagenome, whole genome shotgun sequencing project. | biome: fresh water; feature: sink hole; material: water; isolation source: purple microbial (photo- and chemosynthetic) mats found in... | reverse complement strand
TATTTATAAGGAGAGATATGACCACAAATAGTGATTTATTAGCGGCGTTAGAAAATGAACGGCGTTACATGGCGCGTGAATTGCATGATGGGGTGGCACAAACGGTGTTACAATTGGGATTACAAGGGGGAATTTGCCGTAAGTTATTTGAACGGGGGCATACGGAGAATTTTTTAGAGCAGTTAACCAAGTTAGAAGAACGGATTCAACTCGCTTCTAGCCAAGTGCGGGAGTTAATTGTTGATTTACGCCGCCCGATGGTGGAGGCGGGCGGTGGTTTATTGGAATATTTGCAACTGTCGATGAAAATTCACCATGACCGAGGCGGAGTTAAAATCAACTATCGTAACCGTTTAGGGGATAATGTGCCACCGCTATCTGCCGAACAAATTCTTACGATAACCCGCATTATACAAGAGGCTTTACTTAATATTCGTAAACATGCAGAGGCTAAAAACGTTTTATTAGACCTGGCCGCGAATGAGAAAATTATTAGTATTACGATAGCCGACGATGGCAAGGGCTTTGACCTAGAGAATGTGCAAGACCGCCCCATGGATAAAGGTGGCGGCGGTTTGGCGAACATGTATTTACAAGCCGAAGCCATCGGTGGTAAGCTAACGATTAGTAAAGGCACAACGGTTGGCGGCACAGCTATTTTGCTGACCGTGCCACTCAGTGAGCAATTGTGGTGGTGATTAAAAACAGCAACGAATTACACAAACATAACGAATTTTTATGGAATTTTAAAAATTCATTAGAGTTTATACCGATTAAAAAATCGTTGACATTTTGTAGGGGCAATGCCTTGTGCTTGCCCCCATTGTGGGCAATGCCTTGTGCTTGCCCCCATTGTGGGCAATGCCTTGTGCTTGCCCCCATTGTGGGCAGGGACAAGCCCTGCCCCTACGAAAATCATTAAATCGGTATAATGTCTATTATGTTTATGTAATTCGTTGCTAAAGATGTTATTTCTTACAAAATGCCTCATCTTCATAAAACTCCACGTTCTTAACCTGCCACTTGGCTTGGCTCAGGTCAAGGGTTAAGGTTTGTGGCACGAGGGTCGAGGGTTCTTCTTGCACTAATTCGCCACTTTGCTGGCTGTAATATTGCGCCGTCCAAAACTCACATGTATCTAGCTCAATCGTTTCGCTATCGGTTTGGCGCATGGCCGCAATATAACTATTGACCGAGTCAAAATATGATTCTTGCTGTATCCCCTGTTTATTCAAGCTATCCAACGTTTCTTGAATCATCGTTGCCACCTCTGGTGAGACCAACTCGGCAATATAGGAGATGTCATTTTGTTGATAGGTCTTAATTTCAGCCTGAGTCGTGGCTATCCAAAAATCGGTAATTTGCTGTTGCAAATCAGGCTCATTATTGGTTTGTGGCGCGGCGGGTGTATCCGATTGAAAACCGTCGTAACACGCGCTCAACCCTTTATCCAACCCCAACGCAAACGCCTTATACCGTTGCTCTTGTGAGCCATGTGCTTCGGGGTCAAACCAGGGAACCCCCACATCGCCCAAATTAAAGAGCAGGGTCGCGCCCTCATCTAAATCCCCTTCCTCTAACCGAAAAGCGGCACTTTTGCCCTCAGAAACATATTGCCCATATGCCCCCGCAAAACAATCGGCTTGTAACTCAATGTTAATACTGTACGCCTCATGGTCATTCAGCCCCAATTGCCCCTGAATTTGATGCCCCCATTCATGGGCCAAAACTGTCACCACGCCAAAATCCCCATGCTGTTCCTGCCCCAAAACTTGCCGTTGCAGAAAATTCACATCGTAATAAATGCCATTATCTAGGAAACAATAAAAGGCATTATTCGGAATTGTCCGCCCACAGCCCGTAAAAATAGATTGGCGCGGTGTATATCCTTGAATAACATCTGGCGCACGATAAGTCCAATGTTGTGCCTCAAAGGAAGTCCGCCAAAATGTATCAATATCTTTCACCGTTAAATCCAATAATGTTTCAATGGTATCAGGGCAGCCGTCCGCGTCAAAAATACCATTGATGGTTTCTTCTTCATTGGGGCATTGGTCGCCACCTGAGCCACTATTTTGGCTTAAGGATGTACCTTTTGGGGCGGGTGGTTGTTGACTGCTGGGTAAATCACCCACACAAGCCACAGTAGTTAAAACGAATAATAAGCCACTGATTATTAAATGTTTCATGGTTAATTCACTTCTTAAGTCGGTCAGCTAGTCAGTCTCAGTATTTCAAGATTTGTCACCCTCACCCCAGCCCTCTCTAGTCAGTCTCAGTATTTCAAGATTTGTCACCCTCACCCCAGCCCTCTCCCAAAGGGCGAGGGAGTCTCTTGTCTCCCCTCTCCCAAAGGGTGAGGGGAATTTAGTTGTTGCACCCAAATCTTGATATACTGAGTCTTTCAGCTTTTAGGAGTCAGGATTAATTAACTGTCCCACAACTTTAGGGTCAGACAAGAATGTCTGACCTACCCAACGGTAGAACAGACATTCTTGTCTGGTCGGGTAGATTGAAATGAGCAAGTTATTAAATCCTGATTCCTTAGCTGATTGCTGACCGACTAATTATTACGGCCCCCAGCTAATACGCTCATTTGTCCAATCGCGTTCACCCGTCGCCCAGGGATTCGCTTTGGGGAAATCAAATAATTTTTGCGCCGTACCGCCACGAGTCGGCACGACATAAACTGCCCAGGCCCCTGCACGGTCACTCACAAATGCCACCCATTGCCCATCAGGGGAAACCGTTGGCAGGCCATCACTTGAAAACTCACTATTAGAGAGATTAACCAGACCGCTGCCATCCGTTTTCATGGAATAAACTTCCCAATTGCTTTTCGTGGCATCAGAAAAGAAATAAATGCGGTCACTATAGGCATCTGTCGGAATGGAACGGGCTTGCGGATAGATTACAACAGGTTGCTCTTTATCGCCCCCGTCGCGCTTGGTGGCCCATGAGCCGAGGCGGTTGATACCAATTTTGGCATTGCCACCAATCCCTAAAAAGGCAATGTTATGCGTCCCATCCCGCGTCCAAACGGGGGAGAGAGCCACGATTTCGCCACCGCCACTGGTCAGCACACCATAAGTAGCGTTATCTTTACATTTGTCATTCGGTTCATATTGCGGACGAATGAGCGAACATTGCACGAATAAAAATGAACTGCCTGAAAACCCCGAAATCAACTGTGAGTTGCCATAAACAAAGCGCGTCCCGTCAGGGTCCCAAAAAGGGCGGTCATCGTATGGCGAGTCGCTGATATGTTGCGGATTGGAAAAATTACTATCTAACAAAATGAGATTAATCAAGCCATTAGGGTTATCTTGCCCGTTCGCCAAGACGCGGCCATCTTTCTTCAGGGCATTGGGTTGGCGCGCCCCTTGTAACACAGTGAATGGTTTACCATCAGGCAACTGTATCGCCCACAAATCATAACGACCAGAACCATTATCAACGGGGAAAATCAGGCGGCCTTTGGTGGGCGCGGGCGGTGGCGCGGGTTGCTCCGCCTCGGTTGCTGAGGCGGTATCGGTCAGGGCGGTTGTGCCGCTAATGATTGGCGCAGCGGTGGGCAATTGCTCCAAACTGGTCAAATCATCCAGATAAATCGCGCCCTTGCTGGCCGCATTATCAGGCACACCATCTAACACCAGGCCGCTAAAGCTAACAGGATATTTCAACTCAGGGCTATCTGGCCCACTGATTTTGCCATTCGGCCAGCCTTTCTTCATATCAAGTAACGCGGTCATGGTTTGCCAACCACTATGTTTTATCTGTCCAAAGGTGGCCTGCCAAACAGTGCTTTGAGCATCTTTCAGCCACACATTCAAATAATGGCCTGACTTATCGCCATAAACCGCCGCCACAATCGCCTTGGGCTGGCCTGGCAGGGCATGGGCTTGTTGCAATACCACATAATTATCAGCCACTTTAGGAAAATCGTAACTTAATTTCCCCACGAATTTACCACTACGGGCTTGCTCGTTAGAATTAGTTATTTCACCGTAAGGCTGGTCGCCGCGCCGCCAATTGCTGGCCGTCTCAAAATCCAGAAACATGCCTGGCCCTGTTTGGGCAATCGGCGCGGCAGGGGCAATGGGCGTATTGATTTCCTGACTTTTTGACGGCATGGGCGTACTCGTAACCGTTGGCTCTTCCGTAGCTAACACCGTTGGCGTATCCGTGGGCAAAATGGGCGTGGGGGTGAGGGTGGGGGCGAGGCCTGGCTCAGGGTCTTTATTATCCGTTAGGCCATCCCCATCGGTGTCATTGCTCAAGGGGTCAAGTCCTTTGCTCACCTCTTGACCATCTTTCAGCCCATCACTGTCGCTGTCAGATTTAAGTGGGTCAGTTTTATAAGTATTAATCTCCTCGCCATCATCTACGCCATCTTCATCGGTATCCCGTTTATTTTCCAATGTGCCAACTTCTTGCTCCTGTCCATTGGTCAAACCATCACGGTCATCATCTTGGCCTCGCCAGGTAGCCGTGGCCTTCGCCGCACCATCTAATTGGCTCGTCTGCGCCTCAACTGTTTGCGCGGCCTGACTTTGGGCGCGGCTAGTTTCGGTTATCATGGGCGCGGCTGATAGATTGTCATCAGAATTACGGCTTAATATAAACGTAATTAGGACACCCATGAATAGCATGAGTAGTATAATGACCACGCCGATAGCAATTAACGGTTTATTACTATTAGAAGCAGGTTGCGCTGGCATGGGGCGCGGCAATGGCGTTGTAGAGATGGTTGCTCCTTGATTAGTGGCAGAGCGCAGAGTTGGGGTAGGCGTTTGGTTTTGCGGTTTATCCGTAATAAAGCGATTACTCACGGGGTCTAATTCACGTACTTTGGGTGGGATTGCTAATACTTGTAAAGGTGCGCGACTCAGGGTATCGCCTGGGGTCAGGCCGATAGCCTGGCGCAAATCAGCCGCTAAATCACTCGCCTTTTGATAACGGTCATTGGGGCTTTTTGCCAAAGCTTTAAGTACCACGCGTTCAACCGCTTGGGGCAATTGTGGATTTAATTTGCTGGGAAGTGGTAATTCATTTGTAATATGTTTGATGACAATCGCATAAGGGGTATCTGCATCGTAAGGAATCCGCCCCGTCAGCATCTCATAGAGCATGACCCCCAGGGAGTAAATATCGCTTCGTTGGTCGCCCCGTTGCCCTTGCCCCTGTTCAGGCGACATGTAGGCGGGTGTGCCAGCCACCGAACCCGTTGCGGTATATTGCGTGCCATCCATGAGGCGGGCAATGCCAAAATCGGTTAATAGCACCTGCCCTTGTTGGGTAAGCAATACATTGGCGGGCTTCAAATCGCGGTGAACCATGTTCTGGTGGTGAGCCACGTCAATGGCTTCGCATAGTGCAGTGAAGATACGCCCGACCTCAGCGAGTGAAAAGGGCTGTTTCTGTTTATGTCGTTCTTGCAATTCATGTTTCAAACTTGGCCCATCCACAAATTCCATGACCAAAAAATACGTGCCGTCAGCCTGGTCAAAATCCATGGCCTGGACGATATTTTGATGTCGTAATTTGCCTGTCGCGAGGGCTTCCCGTTGAAAACGACTGACAAAGCCTTCCTCTGAGACGAGGTGGCTATGCATGACCTTAATCGCCACATAGCGTTTTAAGCCAGGCTGAAAGGCTTTATAAACTTCAGCCATCCCACCCTGACCTAACTTGGCGACGATTTTATATTTACCTAATTGTGTGCCGACTAAATCTGCCATTGTTTTTTAGCATAAAAACCCGTTTTCGCGTTGAAAACGGGTTTTTAAATGTGTCCTCATAACATAAGTTGGTCAACATTCAACGAATCAGCCTTTCAGCGTTTTAGCTAATTGCTGACACGCTGAACGACTGACTCGCTACTCATTACGGTCCCCAAGATATACGCTCATTCGCCCAATCGCGGTCCCCCGTAGCCCAGGGATTGGCTTTGGGGAAATCGAACAATTTTTGCGCCTCACCACCTGTAATGGGGGCGACAAAAATAGCCCAAGCCCCCGCACGGTCAGAGGCAAAAGCCACCCACTTCTCGTCAGGTGAAATGGTACCTAAACCATCACTTGAATTAGGGCCGTTAGAAATATTCGTGCTAGGCCCACCGTTAACACTCATTACAAATTCTTCCCAATTACCACTTTCACGCGATTGATAGGCAATGAAAGCCCCTTTTGCGTCGGTGGGTAAAAGGCTACTCCCATCGGCTAATTTGCGAGGAATTTCGCCATTGCCGCCCCGTTTGTTGGCCCATGAAGCCACAATATAAATGCCACATGAACCACCACCACCGCGCCAAGTATCACAACCATTATAGGCAATTAAATCATTGCTCGCCCATACGGGGTGCGTGCCGATAATCTCACCTGTTTGCCCTGCGGGTATCAACAAGCCAAAAGTTGCCACATTTTGGCAGGTAGGGTCACTTTCATTATTAGGTGGGATAATGCCACATTGCACAAAGAGATAAGGATGTTGCTTGCCCTCTGAACCCGTCACTAACGTCGCGTTACCAAAGGAGAGACGGTTGCCAGATGGATTATAGAAAGGATATTCATCAGTTGGTGAATCACTCACCGCGCGCTCAATGCCCCCAGAGCCATTGGCCTCAAAGACATTTTCGCCAAAACTGCCACCTTGACCGTTCACCACTAATTTCACCCCATCAGGGCGAAAGTTGGGCTGACGCGCCCCGCGAATTTGCCCAATGGGTTTACCATCAGGCATGGAGACAACATATACATCGTAATGTCCTGCGCCATCATCAACGGGAAAAGCTAATTTGCCAGCAATCGCGGGGGGGGGAGGCGTTGGGGTATCGGCGGGCTTTTCAGGTGTCGGTGTCTCAGTGGGTACGGGAGTCGCCGTTGGGGGGCCAGGGGTGGGGGTGTTTGCAGGGGTATCCGTTGGCAGAGGCGTGGCGGTTTCCGTTGGCGTTTCCGTTGGCAAAGGTGTGGCAGTATCAGCAGGGGTAGGGGTATTGGCCTGACCTGGTTGAGGGTCTTTATTATCTAGCAGCCCGTCACCGTCGGTATCTTTATTAAGTGGGTCTAACCCTTGCTTCACTTCCTCACCATCTTTCAGACCGTCGCTGTCGGTATCAGATTTCAAGGGGTCAGTTTTGTAAGTATTGACCTCCTCACCATCATCTACCCCATCTAAATCAGTATCCCGTTTATCAGGAAATGTACCGAGTTTGACCTCTTGCTCATTGGTTAAACCATCACGATCATCATCCAACGTCAACCATGTGGCCGTCGCGGTGGCCGCACTGGCATCATTGGTGTGAGACTGAGCCTCAACCGTACTAAGTTGAGCCAGGGTGGTGGCCTCAGAATTAACGGCAACCGTAGGCGTAACTTTTGGCCCAGCCATTAAAAACGCGCCGCCACCGCCTAAAATAATCAATAACATTACCACGCCGCCTAGCCAGACCCACATGGGCGTGGTCGCAGCGGTAGGTGGGGAGGTTAAAATCGTCGCCACTTCTGGCTCATTGGGGCGAGAAAGCATCGTCCTTTCATCTTCAATGGGTGCGGCTATTGCCGTTTTTATGGCGGTAAAAGTACCTGTTGTTGGGTCTAGTTCATCCTCAATTTTTGCGGGAGGTGAAATAACTTTCAGCGGGTTTTTGTGTAGATTATCCCCTGGAGCTAAACCCACTGCTTCCCGTAAAGCTTGCCCCATGTCGCCCGCCGTTTGATAACGGTCTTGGGGGGCTTTGCTCATGGCCTTGAGAATCACCCGTTCTACACTTTCGGGTAATTTGGGGTTGGCTTTGCGGGGCATGGGCAAAGGTTCGGTAATATGTTTTAATACAATGGCTATCGGCGTATCTGCTTCATACGGCACCGACCCCGTCACCAATTCATATAAAATAATGCCTAGTGCATAAATATCACTGCGTTCATCGACATGTTTGCCCTGCCCCTGTTCTGGTGACATGTAGGCTGGCGTTCCCGCCATTGCTCCCGTTGCGGTATGTTGCGTTCCGCCCATAATCCGCGCAATGCCAAAGTCAGTGAGCAAAACATGGCCTTCTTCATTTATCATAACATTGGCGGGTTTGAGGTCACGATGCACCATTTTACGGGCATGGGCATAATCAATGGCCTCAGCTAATGCCTGAAAAATACGGGTAATTTCTTCTAAGGTAAACGCTTTGCCTTGACGGATACGGTACTTAAATTCATCTTTTAAGGTTGGCCCGTTGATAAACTCCATGACCATGAAGTAAATATTACTATCCTGGTCAAAATCCATCGCCTGGACAATATTGGGATGACGTAATTTACCTGTAGCCAGAGCTTCTCGTTCAAATCGCCCCAAGAAATCCGCATCTTGGCTCAAATGGCTGTGCATAACCTTTACTGCAACGTAACGGTTGAGGCCAGGTTGGTAGGCTTTGTAAACTTCGGCCATGCCACCCGTGCCAAGTTTAGATACAATTCGATATTTACCTAGAGTTTTGCCAACTAAATTTTGCATGATGAATGAGGAATTAGGAATTAGGAATTAGGCGTTTTCAATTGCTAATTCCTAATTCCTAATTCCATGACTACGGGGCCCATGAAATACGTTCTTCCCACCAACCAAACGAATTATTTTGGTCGGCTAACACTTTACCATTCGGTGAACCCTTCATGTCAAACAATTTAGTTTGATTCGTGCCATCGGCATTCATCACCCAAATTGCCCAACTGCCCCCACGGTCAGAGGCAAAGGCGATACTTTTACCGTCGGGTGACCAGGTAGGAATCCCATCATTGCTACTATTTTCGGTCAATCGTTTGGGGTTTGAACCATCAATATTCATCGTCCAAACTTCCCAATTATTACCCCCACGACCACTAGACATGACGGCCATGTGCTGACCATCAGGGGACGCTGCGGGGGCCGTATCAGCATCATCAGTCGTTCCTATTTTTATCGGGTTGCTCCCAACGGCACTAAGTAGATATAAACCGCAATCTCGTCCGCCTGGTAAACAGCCCCTGGAAACAATCTGACCGTCAGGTAAAACGTCTACATGATAGCCTTCAAACGGTATCCCCATTTCACTGCCTTTGCGGGTATAATCACCTTTGAATAAGCGAGGAATTTTATCCCCTTCACGGCGGCTACTAAAGATAAAAGTAAACCCATCAGGCGACCACGCAGGTAAGGCATCTTCCACAAAAGTGGTCACTTGTCCACCCGCGCCGCCCACAAAATCTCGGTAAATAATCCCTCGGCTGCGAATGTCCCATGAACGATAAGCTAACAAACTGCCATTACGACTAAAAGCGGGTTGGCTGGCTTGGTTCGCAATAATGACCTGCTCATTGGTGGCTAAATCCGCCAACCAAATGTCATAACTGCCTGGCCCGCTATTAAATACGGGGTAAGCAATCCGTCCACTAATAGTAGCAGTAGTAACCGTAGTTGCTGTTGCTTCAGGGGTTGCCTTAACCGTATCCGTTACGGTTGCTGTTCCCTCAGCCGTCGTTTTGGTCGCTTTAGGGGTGGCTTCATCAGTCGCTTTACTCGCAACGGGGGTGCCGTTACTTTTATTATACGCGTCTAACTCTTCTTGAGTGAATGGGATAATAAGTTCATCTCCCACTTGTAAGGTAGATTTCTCTTTATCCAGCCCATTTTCTGAGGCTAATAAATCCACATCCACCCCAAATTTACCCGCAATACGGCCTAAACTATCCCCTGTCACCACAATATAAGTTAATGGTGCAGGCGTTGGCGTTGGCGTTGGCGTGGATTTGGGGGTCGGGCTGTTTGTTGGCGTAGCGGTAGCGGCATCGGTAGGCGTGGATTTGGGTGTAGCGGTAGATTTAGCCGTAGCTTTAACGACAGTTGGCTCTTCTTCAGTCGCTTTGCTACTCACGGTTTTAGTTGCTTCAACCGTTGTTGTCACAGTTGTTGCTTCGCTCTCAGGTTCGCTAGTTACTTTGCTCACCGTAGGAGTCAAGTTACCTTCGGTGGCTTGTTCGGGGGTCACAAAACGGAGGCCACTAATCATGGCTTGATAGGTGTCCCGTAAAACATTCCACTCCTCGGCGGGAGCAACCGCCACCAAATAATAGGCTTGGTCATCCTTAATCGTCACGGCTAACGTGGCAATGCCTTCTTGATTGGTTTTACTATCACTATATTGAATTTGGGTTGAAGTCCATTTTTGTCCCGCAATGCCTAACGGAGCTGCATTAAGCGATTTCGCATCAGTGGGGAAGTTAGCTAAGAGGCTCGCTAATAAATCAGACTCCGTCGTGACCTTCGCGGAGCGGCCAATACGTACCGCCGCCTCAGTAATATTTTTGTCATCTAAGCCCGCTTTACTGGTTGAAAAAGCCATTTTAGATTTATCTTGGGTTGTTTCCCAGCCATCAGGGGCTTGCAAACAAATAGTTAACTCTTCGCTACAGACTTTACTTAAGGTCGAGGGCGTGGATTTGACTGCCACCTTCGTTGGCGTGGCGGTGGGATTACTCGTGGGGGTTTGATTAGGCACACTTTCAATTTCTAACGTAGGTGTAGCAACAGTTTCTACCCCCGCAATGGTTGTTGTAACGCCACTAGATTTAAGCAACCCGCCGCCAAAGACAATAAGCACAAAGGCTAACACGAGTAATAAACCGCCACCAAAAACCGCCCACATGGTCATGGGAATAGCCCGTAAAAATTCACCCATGGTTAAATTTTCGGGTTCAGTTTGTCCGCCCTGGTTTGGGGAGGGTGGTGCAGGTATCGGGGTGGGTGCAGGAGCTTGAGTCGCCGCCACCTTCAGTTGGTCAGTATTACTGCGCGTCGCCGCAACTGTCGGCATGGGCTGAGTCACTTCACGCTGAGGCGTGGCCTGGGCTGACATCGGCATGGTGTTTTCACGGGCGCGGCGTTGGTCGTTGGGTCTAGGCCCGGTGGGGCGCATGGGTTGGCTAACGGGGCGGTTTGGCCTGACGGGAATCGCCGAGGGCGAGGCCCCCGTTGGAATAACCACCGCCGATTCATTTGGGCGTGGGGTCGGTTGATTACTCTTGGTTGTGGTTAAAGGGGAACGTGGTTTCACCGCCGCCTCTTCCATTTCAGGATGGTGCGGTTGAGCCGTTCGCCGAGGGATAACGTCCTCCTCCTCTGGCACACCTGATGAGCCACCATAAGCTGAAGCCCAATCGGCTGAGTCAGCGGGCAGTTTCATGGGGCGCGACGCGGGGCGAGCAGATTTAGCCCCATATACCGATGGTTCTGGCTCATCGGGTTCTGGCTCAATAAACGCAATCACCTCCACCTCAACCACTTCTGGTTCAGGTTCAGCCTGGGTAATAATAACGGATTGTGACGGAACATTAACGGGCGGCGGAGTCGTTAAAACCCAACTTTGCCCATCGAAATAAGACCAACTACCCGCAGGCGGTGGGGCTGGGGGCGGGGCAATCGGTTCAGCCCGTTCCAGGCTCGGCTGCGGCTTATTATCGTCATGTGTCGTAATGGGCTGACGAGGAAGGATATTTTCTTCTCTTGGCAAATAAGATTCTTGCGAGGCAACGGGCATGGGGGCAGGTTGATAGACAGGTGGTGGTGGCGGAGGATTATAAACAGGTTGGCTCTGAGATTGATAGGTCGGCTGACTCGGATAAATCGGTTGGCTCTGAGGCTGAGTTTGATAGGTTGGTCGGTCAGACATTCCTGTCTGACCATGATTTGACGGCATAGGGGAACTGCCCGCTAAATCTTGGGCGGGATGCCAACCATTGCGGTCATAAAAATACCATTGACCCGTTTTCGCGCCGACAGCCCAATAACGTCCTTCATCATCTTGGAACAGTTCACCCTCAAAGCCCGTTGGCATCTCTTCATCATAAGCAGGCGCAGCCATTGCAGCCTGTGGTTCATTATTATATTGCGGCACAGGATTATATGGCAGGGCTGGCTCGCTATAGGGCGCAACCATTCCCACAGGTGGAATGACAGGAGCTTGATTATTACTCGGTTTAACCCAATCGCCTGTTTCGGGTTGGTAATAATACCACTCGCCCGTTTTTAAGCCACGTTGCCAATAAACCCCATTTTCATCGGTGACGGGTAACTTATCGGCTTCACGCGGGTCGGCTTGATGCCAGGCTTGACCATCGTAATAATGCCAGGCCCCCGTTTGCGCGCCAATCATCCAATAACGGCCCCATTCATCTTGAAATTGGAGTTTATCCACTTCCGAAATGAAGGTCGCTTCATCAACTTGGTTGGCTTGATAAGCGTTAAATAACTGTTGATAGCCATGTTCTAAGGCTTCTATATTCATATCGGTCTCTATCGTCTTCTACTAATTCAGGAGGCGTTACGCAAAAATAATTCGGTAGTTTAGTGATCAGGTGACTTCAACTCACCTGATCACTAGGTCATATAATTTACAGGTGGCAAGTGTTTGCGTAACCTCTATCATGGTAAATTGCTTGTGTTAAAATAAGGCTTTGATAATCAAAGCCCAAAGGGACTAACAAACCACATGTGATTATTTACAGTTAGAGAAATTTGTCAAAAATGCATGTTACCTTTTTTTAATTGATTCTACAAATATCAACTAATCCACCATGAAACAGCCACTTTCTCAGATGGCATGGTTTAAGTATAATCAATTAGGAATTAAAAATTAGGAATTAAAAATTGGCTTCTGGTCTTTGATTGATAATTCGTAATTCCTAATTCCTAATTTACCATGTCCAAATATATACCCATTGTAGTGACAATTTTAATTTTAGCCAATATCATTGTT
>JFJP01039735.1_pt1 | contig 12776 bp, 7 predicted proteins | sample 431651 | NCBI WGS metagenome assembly JFJP01 (sample SAMN02602958, study PRJNA72255) | Microbial mat metagenome, whole genome shotgun sequencing project. | biome: fresh water; feature: sink hole; material: water; isolation source: purple microbial (photo- and chemosynthetic) mats found in... | reverse complement strand
TTCGTAGCCCGGCTCGTCCGAAAGTACCGCAACACCGACCCAGAGCTGGCTGAACAGTTAGACCTCTATCTGCGCACGAAGACGCATCGAGCAAGCGCCCCCATGCGCAAGGCCATGCAGCCTGCTCTACCGACCCAAACATTGCCGGTCGATGACGAGTCACGGCTTTCACTTCTGAAAGTCTTCAAGGACACACCAGATCGAGAGCAGCCGTTGTTGTCAATCAGCCTGGAAGAGACGTTGAGTCAACTCATTCAGGAGCGTCGACAGACTGAACGCCTCGCCTCAATGGGATTAAGCCCGACGCGCTCGGCAATCTTTGTCGGACCGCCAGGCGTTGGCAAAACATTGACAGCGCGCTGGCTTGCTGCGCAATTGGAGGTCCCGCTGTATGTATTGGACCTGACCGCCGTCATGAGCAGCCTGCTCGGACGAAGTGGGAGCAACCTGCGCACTGCACTTGATTTCGCAAAACGCAGTCCCTGCGTGCTCTTGCTGGATGAAATCGATGCCGTTGCCAAACGTCGTAGCGACGAGACCGACATCGGCGAGTTGAAGCGCCTCGTCACTGTCATTCTGCAAGAGGTCGATGAGTGGCCTGCCACAGGCCTACTGCTGGCAGCCACCAACCATCCGGAACTGATCGATCCGGCGCTGTGGCGCCGATTTGATCTGGTCGTCGATTTCAAGATACCGGAAACACCGGCCGTCAAAGCAGCCATCAAGCGATTTCTCGGTCCGGACTTTGCATTGTTTGGTCGCTGGATTGACATCCTGACTTTCGCTTTCAATGGCGAGTCGTTCAGCGACATTGAGCGCGACATCCAGCGATTCCGACGCGCGGTGGCGCTTGGAACGGCATCAGATGCCGACCTGATTGAAGAATTCGTCAAATCGCGCGCTCTTGTGATGGATCGTCAGGCGCGCATTGATCTGGCCGTACTGCTGGCTAAACAGACCCGTCTGTCACAGCACACGATCTCCGATCTCACAGGTGTAAGCCGCGACACCATCCGTAAGTACACCGCCGACCAGCCGTCAACCACAAAGAAAATATCAAAAAGGGAACTTGAAGCATGAGTCAAACCAATTTTCTGATCGGACGCGGCGAGCTGCTCACACACGATATCAAGGGGCCAAAGCGCATGCCGGGCAAGGCTGAGGTCTATACCTTGCAGCAGGCCAGAGAGCGGCTAACCCCCCAGTTTTCAGATGCAGCTGCGGCGCTGGACGCTTTGCCAGCGCAAGCATGCCCCGGTGACTTTGGCGTTGCACGCCTGACGATGAATCCCAGCTACATCGCCCGATCGTTCTTTCCAGTGGCGATGCTACGTACCGTCGGCCTGGAATCAGTAGGCAGCAGAACCGTCAAGTTAACCCCGGACGGCTGGACAAAGAAAGGCCCCACCAGGGAATGCACAACAACCGAGTTGTTTGTCGCCGGCAAGCGTCAAGCATTTCGCCATCTCAAAGCCTGGACCAAAGACATCGAACCCGAATCAGACGAAGCCGGTGATCTCGCGCATATTGAGAAGTTCTCTGCATTCGCACCCGAGGAGCGGATCGTCAGCCACGGGCACAAGAAGGATCGCTTCTTTGAAGTGGGCCTTCACCTGTTGCCCGACGAGAACCATTTGTTTGTCCAGCGAGCATTTGCCAAATACGCGAAAGATGTAGACGTCAAAATCCACAGTGACCTCGGCTTCACGGCAGGCAACATGTGGTTCGTTCCGGTCGAAGGCAAGCATGACAGCATTGATCGGCTGGCGGAGTTTGTATTCGTGCGTGTGATCCGGCCAATGCCCAGGCTGCGTGGCATGCGCCCCGTGCATCGCACGGGCAGCGTGACGGTCAGTTGCAGCCTTCCGACCGAACAGCCGTTTTCGTCCGAGCCCAAGGTGGCCATCCTGGACGGCGGCTTGCCGAAAGAGCATGCGATCGGTCCCTGGCTGCGGTCATACCGGGTTCTTGATGAAAATGCCGACGACGATCCACAAGGCTTGGAACACGGTCTCGGGGTGACCTCTGCATTTCTGTTCGGCCCCATCCAGCCAAACGGCACCGCGCAACGCCCGTTTGCCTATGTTGATCACTTACGGGTACTCGACAAGGATGCCGATGCGGAAGACCCCCTGGAGCTGTATCGCACGTTGGGCTTTGTCGAACAGGTTCTGCTGTCGCGCCAATACCAGTTTGTTAATCTCAGCCTTGGGCCTGACCTGCCCATCGAAGACACCGACGTTCACGCCTGGACCTCGGTAATTGATGATCTGTTGGCCGACGGTGATACCTTGATGACTGTCGCGGTCGGTAACAACGGGGAAATGGACCGCTCTGTAGGCAATGCCCGAGTGCAGGTGCCATCGGACTGCGTGAACGCACTGGCCGTTGGTGCCACCAACGGTACCGAAGCGGGCTGGGCAAGAGCACCCTACAGCGCCATCGGCCCGGGCCGCAGCCCCGGTGTAGTCAAACCGGATTTGATGGCCTTTGGCGGGGATGCGGCCAAGTATTTTCATGTGCTGTCCCCGGGAAAGAAACCGCTGCTGGCCCCACAACTCGGCACCAGTTTCGCATCTCCTTACCTGCTGCGTAATGCAGTGGGAGTCCGCGCCATTCTGGGTGCCGAATTGACACCACTAGCAATCAAAGCTTTGCTGGTCCATGCGGCCGATGCGTCAACCCACGACAAAGTTGAGGTAGGTTGGGGCAAAGTGCCAGAAGACCTGATGGAGATCATCACCTGCCCTGCGGGCGTAGCGCGTGTGGTTTACCAGGGCGAGTTGAAACCCGGCAAGTACCTTCGTGCCACGCTACCACTGCCCGCTGGGGGTTTGAACGGTAAAGTTCACCTCAAGGCAACATTCTGCTACGCGTCGCCAACTGACCCGCAGGATGCGGCGGCCTATACGCGCGCAGGGCTGGAGATTGTGTTCCGGCCCAGTGACAAGAAAATCAAGGACGGCAAGGCCAATGCCAACACCAAGGGATTTTTCGACATGAAGAAGTACGCCACCGAGGAGGAGCGCCGCTCAGACCTCGGCAAATGGGAAACCGTCCTCCACGGTGCCAAAGGCATGCTCGGTAGCAGTCTTGACAACCCCGTCTTCGATATCCACTACAACGCTCGCGAGTCCGGTGGCCGCGCCACAGGTGCCGAGAAAATCCGCTACGCGCTGATCATCACTGTGGAAGCCCCGAAACATGCCGACCTCTACAACGACATCCTGCGCGCCTACGCCAAAACGTTGGTGCCGATCCAGCCGCAAGTGTCGCTGCCGATTCGTATTCGATAGCGTAACCCGCCAAGCCCTACTCACCACCCCCAACCAACAGCACTGGAGAAGGAATGCCGGAAGCGCTTAAACGCAAGCAAAAGGACGGAACGCTTTACCAGCGACCTCCCGCAATTGAGGCCTGGATCCAAAAACTGGAGTCTGTTGACGCGGCTTCACGAGCTCTACAGTTCGCTGGTGTATCAAGAACGGCCGCAGGGTATGTGCCAACGGAGGTCCTGCTTTATTTTCTACGGCGAGCCTGGGCAGATGGCGAACATAGCCAGTTCGAGAAGATATATCGCATCCTTATGAAACGCGTAGACCAATCACTACGCTCGAAAATCTGGAGCTCTCGTATCGGCAGCGCAACCGATATTCGTGACGAAATCATTAACCGATTTGTCGTATTGGTCACAAAAGATTGCGCTTCACAAGCTGATATGCTGGATTTTTACGAAGTTCATTTCGATCAAGCAATGGTCGCGCTTCGAACGTCCGTTTTGCGTAAATTCAAAGCGGTAGTCGGTGACGTAACAACTGTCCCCCTAGGATCCCAGGACACGGATGGCCCTGAGGTTTCGCCCGAGGTCGAAGTTGCTCTGGAGAACTTTTTGAGCGGCGACCCTCAAAAAATTGATGATCCCGCTTTCCGGTCGGTGCTTTTTGCTGCGATTGACCGTTTACCCCAAGATCAAAAGCAAGTCATCGGTCTTCTTTTGAAAGGAATTCCGATTGACACCAAGGAAAAAGATGTCATGACAATTGCACGTATTCTGCAGTGTGACGAAAGGACGGTTCGCAACCGTCGTGATCGTGCCTGCAAAGCTCTCAAGGTCATTCTTGAAGAGGAGGCTGAACTATGAGCGCCGAACATTCGAAACTGAACGAAGAAGAGGTTCTTCTTGCGTTCTCTGTTGAACCCTCACATGACCGCACAACATTGGAGCAATATCTAAGCCTGTATCCAGAACATGCAAATGCACTGGTGGACTGCTCGATTGAATTGATGATTGATGCCTCCCGCCGCGACGATGAACTGCAGGTTTCGTCTGAACAGGTCGTCGATCAGGCTTGGGAGCAATTTCAGACAGCTATTGGCTCGGCACAGAACGCTGCGGTCGCGGATCCATTTATTCAATTGACTCGCTCAGCGTTTAAATCTGTAGCTCAAAGACTGAACATCAGCAATTTATTTTTGATGCGTTTTCGTGACCGAGCAGTGGACGCAAGTACCATTCCGAGGCAACTCGTTCAACGGCTCGCTGGCGAACTAGGTGCGACTGTCGATGCCGTGTCTGCCTATTTAAACAATCCACCGACCATCGTGTCTGGTCTGAGTTTCAGATCGAGCGTGAAGCCTGCGGTGACCGAGCAGATATCGTTCGAGCAGGCCGTTGAGACTTCCCAACTCACGCCAGACCAACAAGAAGCGCTGAAGGCATTGCGGGACTAGCAATGGATGCGACCGAAGCCGCACGGCGCGAGGCAGAACGCATCCATCAAGCGGCGGTCGCAGCGGGCGACGATCCATGGAACCTGCTTGAACTCGTTAGCCGCGAAGCGGCTCGACGAGACCTTGATGTGTATGCTTTGCCACAAGGCGACTCCGCGCTGAAAAGCGGGCGTGCGGTATTCGACAGCCAAGCCGGCAGCATTTTGTATGAAGATACTGGTTCGCTGTTCGACCGCGCTTTTCTGATCGCTCATGAACTAGGGCATGTCGTCTTGGAAGGTGGCGTTCAGGACGTGGTAACGGAGGAAGTCGAACCAGACCGTTCGGTGGAGGATGCGCCAGTCGGCATCGACAGAGTGCTTGACTATGGCACCCGGGAACGCCGTGAGGTCCGTATGGACCTCTTCGCCCGAGAACTCTTGTTGCCGCGCTCAGTCGCCCGCCATCACCACATTGATGGCAACTGCTCTTCTGCCGACATCGCCAGCCGCCTTGGCGCACCATTGCAGGTAGTCCAGCAACAGCTTCTGGATGCAATGCTCCTGCCGATGGAATCAACCGCATCCACGCGGTCGGCCGCCCCAGCGGCGGTATTGACTCCAGACCCGACCCAAGTTGCGGCGGCCAACCATCGCAACACTGCGTTCCAGTTGCAGGCCGGTCCAGGCACAGGCAAGACCAGAACGCTGGTGCAGCGTATCCAGAGTCTCCTGACGGACGGCGTGGACCCAATGTCCATTCTTGTCCTCACGTTCTCCAACAAGGCCGCGAACGAGTTGAGCGAGCGACTCGCCACAAGCAACCCGAAAGCTGCTGCAGCGATGTGGATAGGTACGTTTCATGCATTCGGCTTGGATATCGTCCGCCGTTTTCACGACAAGCTGGGACTACCTGCAAGTCCTCGTCTCATTGATCGATCCGAAGGCATCGAATTGCTGGAGGACGAGTTGCCGCGACTCCCGTTGCACCACTATCGCAACCTATGGGATCCTGCGCTCGATCTCAGCGACATGCTCAGTGCGATTTCACGCGCCAAGGACGAGGTGATCGACGCTGTTGGCTACCGGGCGTTGGCCCAAGCCATGGCACAGAACTGCGCTGATGATGCCGATGCGACGATACGTGCTGAGAAGTGCCTGGAGGTCGCTTTGATCTACGAAACCTACCAGCGCCTGATGACTGCAAAGCAGTTGATCGACTTCGGCGATCTCGTTGCCCAGCCCGTACGCCTGGTCGAAGCCGATGCCGAAGTGAGGGATGCACTAAGGGCACGGCACAAGCATGTCCTCGTCGACGAATATCAAGACGTGAACCGTTCTTCCGTACGTCTTTTGAAAGCTATCGTCGGTGATGGACGTGACCTCTGGGTTGTTGGCGATGCCCGTCAATCCATTTATCGCTTCCGCGGCGCATCGGCTACCAACATGGCCCAGTTCGCATTGGATTTACCCGGTGCTCAAGTTGATCAACTGGGTATCAACTATCGGTCTCAACAGGAAGTCATCGATGTTTTCACGGCCTTCTCCAGCACGATGAAGGCATCAACTGGCGCATTGCCATTGCATTTGAAAGCAAGCCGAGGCGCCTCTGGTGTCGCACCAGAGTTCAGGGTCGTGAGCACAACGGATGATGAAATCTCGGCGGTGGCCGCCGCAATCCTGGCCCAACGCGATGCGGGAACGGCTTACCGCGAACAGGCCCTTCTGTGCGCATCCAACGCCCGTCTGAGCGAAATCGCTGAGGGCCTGGAAGCCAGAGGCATCCCGGTGCTTCATCTCGGAAGCCTGTTCGAGCGACCTGAGATCAAGGATCTCCTCGCCTTGCTTTCCATGTTGAACGACCCCTATGCCGTCGGTCTGGTGCGGGTCTCCACGATGCCATCGTATGAGTTGCCACTGCAAGATATTGCACAGATCATCGAGCGACTGCGCGAAAGCAAAGTTGCGGCGCTCGACTGGCGGCTCGCGGGGAACTGGCCACCGGAACTCGCCGGAACGAGCAACGCCACATTGGCGCGCGTGGCCGCACTTTTCGATGGGATGAGCCCGACCGGCAACCCTTGGACCATTTTGTCCACCTGGGTGATCGACCGTCTTGGACTCGCCAAGGCCCTGTACCTGGCAGACGACGCGCAAAGCAGAATGAATGGTCTGGCGCTGTGGCAATTCCTCAACTTCTGCCGTCAACAACCTTCGGGTGCAGGTGCCCCCTGCACGCGCCTTCTTGATCGAATTCGCCGACTCGTTCTGCTTTCGGAAGATCGCGGCTTGCGTCATTTTCCGGGAGTCGTCGACGGCATCGATGCGGTACGTCTCATGACGATCCACGCCAGCAAAGGTCTGGAGTTTCACACCGTGCACATACCCGGCATGGTGACCTCAGGTCTGCCGCGCAACAACATGGCACCGCGCTGCGTGCCGCCGGACGGTCTGATTCATGGCTCAGATGGAATCACCGGATTGGAAGCGGTGAAAGCTGGGCACGAAGAAGAAGAGGAATGCCTGTTCTTCGTGGCGCTGTCCCGCGCCCGTGATCGGCTCTTTCTCTATGCATCGTCGGTTCAGTCCGACGGCAGAGTGCGCAATCCTTCGAAGTTCCTGGCCTCCATCCGACACCTTCTGATCCACTCGCCCAATCCACCGCAGCGACGTGCCAAGCCGCGGCCGAAGGCATGCTTGCAAGTTGCCTGGGCGCAAAAGCCTGTCTGGACCGATAGCCAGGTCAACCTGTTCGAGCGATGTCCACGTCGCTTTTTTTACACCCACGTCCTGAAACTCGGAGGCCGCCGTACGGAAACGGCCTTCATGAAGATGCACAACGTTGTCGGGGACGTATTCGATTGGTTGAAGACCACGCATGAGATGACGGTGCCAAACGAAGCTGAACTCGGCGCGCGCTTCGACCAGGCATGGCAGACCAGGGGCGCAGTCGACCATGGCTATGCGGAAGATTACCGGCGCATCGCGCGCCGGCTGGTGGACTACCTCGTCGAAACTCGAAGTCGCGGCGTACCTGCACCCGCAGCCCCGATCTCACTCGGGTGGGCGGAAGGTGAAATTCTCGTCTGGCCGGACAGTGTCGTCCGGGGCGACAAGGGGCAGATCGTCGTTCGGCGGGTAAAAACCGGCAAACCAAGGTCCAACGCTTTCGATGACATCGAGTACACACTACTCCATCTCGCGACCATGCAGACTTATGGTGGGTCGGCCCAGGTCGAGGTCATATACCTGACCAGCGAGACGACGCAGCCGATGGAGCTCACCGAGCGAAAGCTCAAAACGCGCAGTGAGAAGGTCCAGGAGATCGTCAGGCGCGTCCGCGCTGGTGATTTTCCTGTGAAGGAAGAAACACGCGCTTGCCCACGTTGCCCCAGCTTCTTTATCTGCGGCGACCCCCCCTCCGGCGCGATCACCATAAAGAATGTTTGAATCGGCTTTCCGGTCCTGAAATCCGCCGCGATTGACTTACTGAAGGCCAAGAAAACTGCAATCCCGCAGATGGCCGACAGAAAGTCAAGCAAATGCAAACACAAAATCCTGGCGATGACAGCCATATCCCTCTCGAAGATGTTGGTGCCGCCATCCGTGAAGGCCGCAGCCTGCGTCTGGCACACCTCTATCGCATCATGGTGGCCGATGAACAGCTCAACGAGCGGCATCTGGATCTGCGCGATCCGGTCCCTACCGGCCGCCAGATCCTTCAGGCCGCCGAAGTCAGTCCTGTGGCGGACTACAGCATCTACGCAATCCTGCCGTCTGGCGATTTCGAGGACCTGCGGCTCGACGAGACTTACGATCTGCGTGGACGCGGCGCAGAGCGCTTCGTCATTTTCCAGACTGACCGCGCCTTCAAGTTCACAATCGACGATCGCCAAATGGAATGGGGCAAGCCGTCCATCAATGGCAAGATCTTGAAGGCGTTGGCTGGCGTCCCTACTGACACCTATGACGTCTACCTCGAAGTGCGTGGTGGTGGTCAGGACGTGCTCATCCGCGATAGCGACTTAATCGACCTCAGCAAGCCAGGCATTGAACGCTTCATCACTCTTATCCGCGACACGACGGAAGGACTAGCGGCCCTGCCGGAAGCCGATCAGCGCTATCTCGAATGCCACGGTTTCACAGTGGAGGTCGTCAGTGACGGTCCGCACACCGGTGTTGTGCTGAAGCAAATGCAACTGCCTCAAGGTAAGTTCAATCATCCGGCTGCCGACGTGCTGGTGATTCTGCCGCCCGGCTATCCCGACGTTGCACCGGACATGTTCTTCTGCAACCTCTGGTTGACATTGGTATCCGCAGGTCGCTACCCGACATGCGCAGATCAGCCGCACACTTTCATGGGTCACAACTGGCAACGCTGGTCTCGCCATAACAATAGCTGGCGGCCGGGTGTCGATGGCCTGCACACGATGATCAAGCGCATCGAGCACGCGCTGGCGGAGGCCAAATGATGTCGTCCGCAGCGCTGGACATCATTTTGCTGGAATCCCATGAAGCGGCGCTGCGCGCGCTGCTTCATCGGGAAAACGGCTCGGAGGCTGCTGCCTATGTGTTGTTTGGCAAAGCCGAAATTGCGGCCGATCCTTGGTCCAAGCAGCCACGTATCCGTCTGATCTCGCACGAGATGGTGCCCATCACATCCGACGAGATGGTCTCGTCCTCCTCGGCGCACGTGACGTGGTCAACGCAGGGGTTCATGCGGCTGCTGGGCCTGGCAAAGCACCGTAACCTCGTCCCCGCACTGGTTCACACGCATCCAGGCGCGGGCGCATTTTTTTCCGACCAGGACGATCGCAACGAAGCCGAACTAGCGCGCACCGCCATCAACAAGGGAACTCGGGGACTTGCCAGCATGGTGTTCGGGCAGCACGATGCCTTCGTTGGTCGACTGTGGACTTCAGCGAATATTTTCACCCAAGCATCGTCCATCTCCATTATTGGAGGCAAGATCCACATCCAGCGCATGCAGCCAGAAGTCTCGGAGACGGCGGTTCTGGCTCGACAGGCTGCGCTGTTCGGCAAGGGATTCAATCCCATCGTGCGGGCACTGCGGGTAGGGGTGATCGGTTGCGGCGGAACGGGCAGTGCCGTGGTTTCGCTGCTGACTCGGCTGGGTGTCGGGCATCTCGCATTGATAGACAACGACACGATCGACACGACCAATCTCAACCGTGTCCACGGATCGCGCGCCGCCGATGTACCCGCGAAGCTGGCCAAGGTGGACATCCTCGCGCGCGAAATCGAGGCTTGCGGCTTGGGCAACCAGGTGGTTACTCGGCGTGCATGGGTGGGCGACCCATCGCTACGTGACGTTCTGCGGTCTTGCGATGTACTTTTCGGCTGCACCGATGACAACCAGGGTCGGCTCACCCTGAACCGACTTGCCCACTACTACTGCATTCCGTTGATCGACGTGGGGTTGCGCATGCGGTCGGCCAAAAGCGATGTGGACTACGATATGACGGGCCGCGTCACGACAATCAGGCCGGGCAACCCTTGCCTGATTTGCCTTGGCGTCGTCAATGCCCAGCGTGCTGCAGCCGAAGGATTGCAGCGCAATGATCCGGCGGAGTTTGAACGCCGCAAGGCCGAGGCGTATGTGGAGGGAGGTGGCGACCCAGCCCCAGCAGTGGTCACGTTCACTACCAGTATTGCTTGCGCCGCAGTGGATGAGTTGATCCAGGGTTTGACAGGTTTCCGCGGCCAAGGTGGCATGACGCACAACCGCATTCGCCGATTCGACCGTGTGGAGGATCGTTCGATGACGTGCCGACCGATTCCGACATGCCCTGTTTGCGGAACCGAGGCCACCTGGGGCCGTGGTGACGTGAACCCCTTTCTTGGCGTGATCGGGTAACTGTATGAACCGCTTCTTTACGTTGACGCTGCGCCGCCTCGGGCTTCTGGACTTCGACTTTCTCGTGAAACGAGTCGATCGACATCCGGGCAAGACCGAGATCCCTGCCGGCGAACTGTGGTTAGTGGTGGACGGCGGCGTTAAGAAATGGGCGTGCTTGAGTTGCCCAGGCGGATGCGGTGTGCAGATATCGCTTTCTCTGAATCCCGAACGTCGTCCACGTTGGGAGGTTGATCATGATTTTTGGAGGCGCCCAACGGTTTCACCCTCGATCCATCAGCAGAAAATGTGCAGATGTCATTTTTGGATCCGGAAGGGACTGATCGAATGGTGCAAGACTTGAGTACTTGGAAGGTTAAAACCCGATCGGAGACCGTGCGGAACCCAGCCGTCGACGCCACTACGGTGCCGTTGAAGTGGGCGCACGACGCGCAAACCGGCGAGCCGCGTTACATCCACGATCCCGAAGTCGCGCAAGGTGGGTGCGTATGCACCTGCCCTGCGTGCAAACTTTCGCTGATCCCCGTGATGGCAGGCCAGCCGCTTCGAATACGCCCCACGGCGCATTTCCGTCATCCAGCGGGCGCGCAGAAGGATGACTGTTCTGTGGTAGCAGCACGCCTTGCCGCCACGCGACACCTGCTTGAGACGGGCTTTATCGATCTTCCACAGCGGAGAATGTCGGCGACTGCCAAGGGCTTCAGCGGCCAGGGCTATGAGGTCTGGGTTGAAGCCCCGGCCGCACGCGTTTCCATTGTCAGCGCGGCATTACATGACCATGCGACGGCCCTGCTGACGCTCGACGATGGACGAGAGTTGCTGGTCGACCTGACAGGTCTTCGCGAAGCTGCCAGCGACGGCAGCGGACGCGCTATCGTCACGATGTCGCTTTCCGATCCAACTATCGCGATGCTCGGACCCGAGGAGATTCGCGCCAGGCTGCGCATCCTTCCGGGCATCCGGTGGTGTGCCCACTGGAATGATCAAGAGCTAACCACAGAGGCCGATGCAGAGGCCGATGCAGCGGCCACGCAGGCCGCACGAGATGCTCTGGACGGCTGGCAGGAAACCGACGAATCGGACTTTCTCTCGCACCTGCCGCTCGACACTGACGCCACAACCATGCAACGCTGGCGCCGCGAAACGCTGCTTCACCGCGAAGTCAAGGCCATCCTTGAGCAAGCCTCGTCGATTGCGACGCCCGGCCTCGAAGTGGAGGTCACCCGCGATCCGCCCGAGGAGTTCGGTGGCAACTGGGAAGAGGACAGGATTCGTAAACTTTGGATGACGGCCTCTCGCAACCTGGCGTTGGATGAGGTACGACTGGAGCGGTGCCTGGGCAGCATCGTGCCTGACGTGATCGCTACGCTCGGAGGACGCCAGATCCATACCCACGGTGGCACCATGACGATGGTCAGCGGAGACTTCGAGGAGGATGTCGAAGACACCTACAGCCAACCTTGGCCGCTGACCTTATTGGCCGAAGTGACGGTGACCCATGGAATCGACGAAGAAAAACTACGCCGCATCCGCGAACTCGATCTACCAACACTTGAGATCAACATCAGCTTATTAGGGGGGCGGGTGACCTTGGACGGGCTGCGCACCCTGATCGTCGACCAGACGATAGGCAAGCGCTGGGTTCACCATCCCGTCTGGCGCATCAAACGGAAGATGCTCGAAGCAGAAATAGACCGACACCCGATCACCGTTCGCTATCAAGAGCGGCTAATTGAATTGAGACGCCTTCGCCTCCTCGCCACACCGGCCTCAGAGTGGGCCTCCACCTACCTCTCGACGGCAATGCGGTTCTACGACGCCAACGCCCGCATCAAGAAAGCACGACGGACGCATCGAGGCAACGAGCCAAAACCCTCACTCCTGGGGCCAGACAGCGAACAGTGGGTGCAACTCATGGAAGCCGCTGAGGCCCTCGCGGCACATGGCATATCAGGCGCTGCCGACGAGGTCATGGTAGATGAATCCGGCATCATTCCACGCATCCTGTCCATTCAGCTGAATCGCGGCGTTGGCTACGCCGTCGACACCGCGTTTCAGGTTCTCAACGCCATCATGCAAAGCGGAGCCGATACCCAGCAGTGGAATACGCTCTACCCTATGGCGGTCAAGGCCTACGGCCTGGAAACGCAGTTCACGCAGAAGCAGGCCGATCTCTATGCGGCATGGCG
>JFJP01000343.1_pt1 | contig 12778 bp, 13 predicted proteins | sample 431651 | NCBI WGS metagenome assembly JFJP01 (sample SAMN02602958, study PRJNA72255) | Microbial mat metagenome, whole genome shotgun sequencing project. | biome: fresh water; feature: sink hole; material: water; isolation source: purple microbial (photo- and chemosynthetic) mats found in... | reverse complement strand
GTCATCGTGGATTTCACCGTGGTTCCCATCGGCGTGGGACTTTCCCTTTCGCCCTACATCGTCGAGGTGGAGCGCGTGCTCCAGCGCTCGGGTCTCCACTACGAACTGCACGCCAACGGCACCAACGTGGAAGGCGAGTGGGAGGCCGTCATGGCCGCCCTCCGCACCTGCCACGAGACCCTCCACGCCCTCGGCGTCCCCCGCATCCACACCGACATCAAGCTCGGCACCCGCTCCGACCGGGAACAGCACATGGCGGACAAGGTGCGGAGCGTTCGGGAAAAGCAGGTGGGGGCGTGAAGCAAAAGCAAAACGCGATATTTAGTGTCCGGGTTCGTTGACCCACCGCTTTCTGTTTAGCGCGACGAACGATCTGGAGCCCCATCTGCTTCAGGGCCCGAGATCCCCGGCCGTGAGCATCCTTACTCCGTGCAGACGCCCTCTAAGTCTGAAAGCACGGGCTGCAGCCAGGATCCGAAACCTGTCCATGACGGGGCATCGCCTGTGGATTTGGGCGGGCTCCTACGGGTTCAAAAGGCGCAGCAGTTCCTGGAAGCGGGGGTGCAAATGCAGGGACTCGAGGTCCCCATCATGGAGGATCCAATCCTTCTGGGAGAGCCCGGCGGTCACCGCCGCCACGAGGCAATCCAGGGCTTCTTCGGCCTCACCCGCCAGCGCATAGATGCAGCCCAAATTGTAGAGAAGCATTGAATCCTCTGGGTCCAAAGCCCTCGCCGTCCGGGCCCAGGCAAGTCCCTTCTCCCGCTCTCCCAAGGCCACGAGGGCATTGGCACCTAGGTACCTGGCGCGGACATCGTCGGGGACATGTTTCAGCCTTTCTTCCACCAGGGCGAGCCCCCGCCTTCGGGCCGCCTCTGCTTCGTCCAATACGCCCAAGCTGGCATAGGCCTGAGCCACCAGGAGAATCGCCTGAAAATCATCGGGGCGAACGGCCGCGGCCCATTCGAAGTATTGAATCGACTCCTCGAATCGACCCACCGCAAAGCAGTGCCGAGCATAGAGGTAGTAGGCTTCGTACAAGTTGGGGTCCAGGCGCAGGGCCGCCTCGAAGGCTTCCTCAGCCTCCTCGTTGTTGCCTGCAGCAGAAAGCGCCACCCCGCGAGAAACATGGGCCTCTGCAAGGTTCGGATCTAGTTCCAGAGCCTTCAGGCTGGCGGATTCTGCCTGCTGCCGGTGCTGCTCGCACCGGTCCACATAGATGAACAGATAGGCCGCACAGAGCGCCAGACCGGCCCAGGCTGCCGCATAGCTGGGATCCAGATCGATGGCTTCCTGGAACATCTGGCTGGCAAACCGCATGCCGTGGCGGTTGAAGCGAAAATAGTACTTACGGCCCTTCAAGTAGTAATCGTAGGCCTCGAGATCTACCGAGGCGCGTCGATGGCCCGGTAGGGGGAGATGCAGGACCGGCGCGATGCCAGACACAATCTCCCCAACCAAGGTGAAGATATCCGCGCCTTCCCGCTCGTATCGATTCGACCATAGTTGGCGTCCAGAAGGCACCTCGATCAGTTCGGCATTCAGCACCAAGTGGGTCTCCTCCTTGCGCAGGCTCCCCGCAAGTAGGTGCTGAACGCCCAGGCGCTTCCCAATCTCCTCGAGCGGCAGATGCGCATCCTTGTATAGGAAAGAGGAAGTCCGGGACAGCACCCGGAGCCCTTCGACCTTGTTCAGAGCCTGGAGAACCTCCTCGGCAAGGCCCTCGCAGAGATGGCCTTCCTCCCCCTCTGGGCTCAAGTCGAGAAACGGAAGGATCCCCAGAAGGGGCAGATCTCCTCGGCTTGCCTTGGGGACTTCCCTTTGCGTTTTCCTGGAATCTTGCAAGGAGACGTAAGCTTCCTCAGGCATCACCCCACCTCGTTGACGGAGACAGGGTCGGTTCTCAACCAAAACCCCACAAGGGCAGAAACAGCAAAATCGACCTGATTCCCAAGAATCCCCAGTCAAAGCATTTGCCCAATGAGCATGGGCAGGGTTCCGGTGGCGGCGCGAAGCATCGGAATCCCAAGGAGTTCCTCTTTCTCCAGACCCACGGACTCACCTGGGAGAAGAGCCTCCAACAGGACCCGATGGAGCCGGTTCGACTGCGCCATCGAGCGCCTCCTATATCCCCTGAGGCGTTCCCGCCGCGCCGACAGCTTTATCCTGAAAGGCGCCATGTTCTTCGAACTCTGGATGGAGCACGGGCATCGTACGACGAAGGACCTGGACCTTCTGGGCTTCGGCGACGCGGAAATCCCCCGGCTTGTAGGCGTCTTCCAGGAACTGTGCGATATGGAAGAAGCCGGTGGCCTCGCGTTTTAGCGCTCGTCCATTCAGGACAAAGAGATCCGGGAAGGTCAGCTTTACCTGGGCGTCCGGAGCACCTTTCGGGCTCTTCTCGGCAATCGTACCCCACCTTCCTCGTTGAGCACTGAGGCAGCCAACTATACCCTCGGAGCCCGTGGGGCTCACAAAACCAAAGGCTGCCCCTGCAGCCTGGGGTCAAACTTTTTTCATCCGTGCCATCCATCCGAGCTTTTCCTCCGTTTGGCTCTATGACCCCAGTTCGGGGTCCACTCGGGAGCCACACCATGAAAAGCCTCACCCTTGCCTTGATCCTTTCGGTTCCCGCGGTAATTTCCTATGCTGCCGACCCAACCCAACCCATCAGCCGCGCCAAGGCGGACATTGTCGATACCGCTGTGAGTGCGGGTTCGTTCAAGACGTTGGCGGCTGCCCTTCAGGCTGCCGGTCTCGTTGATACCCTTAAAGGCACGGGCCCTTTCACGGTTTTTGCCCCTACCGATGAGGCCTTTGCCAAACTTCCTGCGGGCACGGTTGAGGCTCTGCTGAAGGATATTCCCAAACTGAAAGCCATCCTCACGTATCACGTGGTGGCTGGCAGCGTGGAAGCCAAGGATGTCGTGAAGCTCTCCAAAGCCACCACCGTGAATGGTCAGGATGTGACCATCGGAACTGTCGAAGGCGTGACCATCAATAACGCGAAAGTGATCAAGGCTGATATCCAGGCTAAGAATGGCGTTATTCATGTGATAGATACCGTGCTCTTGCCTCAGTAGTTCAAGACGATGTTCTGTTTTCAGACCATGAGTCCATGGACCATTTTGTTTCGATCATCGCTGCACAAGGGTTGGATTCTATGGTTTCTGACAGCGTCCCTTCACGCGCAAAGCGAACGCCGCTGGTCCTTCCGGGTGTTTCTTGATGGCAAATCTATTGGTTCCCATGCGTTTACTCTGCGCGATAGGGGCAGCCTGCAAGAACTCACGAGCCAAGCCGATTTCAGAGTGAAGGTTGTTGGAATCACCCTTTTCCGCTATGAACATCTAGCAGTCGAGCAGTGGCGTGATGGATGTCTGGTTTCAATGCAGGCAACGACCAATGACGACGGAGAAAGACTAAGCGTCCAGGTTCAATCCGAAAAGGGTGGGCTCGTGGTTGAAGCAAACGCCACGAAGTCGGTTTTCCCTTTGTGCAGCAAAACCTACGCATATTGGAATCCATCGATCCTTGCCTCGAAACAACTGCTCAATGCCCAGACGGGCCGTTTGGATTCCGTTGACATTCAAGCTCTAGGAGCCGAAGTCACGTTGAATGCCCAAGGTGTAGCCATTTCTGCGCGGCGGTATCGGATCGTTGGCCCGGGCCAACCCATCACTCTCTGGTACGACATGTTCGGCAATTGGGTTGGCCTTGAGTCCCAGGTCGGTAAGGGGCATCGCCTTACCTATCGACTGCAATAACGGAGTGGCCGTGACAAATCGATTTCGAAAATGGCGTGCGGTTGGCGCTTCGCTTTGCGCCGCGTTGATGGTGGGCTGCCAAACCAAGCTGAATCGACCCCCTATAACCCTTACACCTAAGGTTGATATTCCAAGGTTCATGGGGAATTGGTATGTAATCGCCAACATTCCCACATTCATCGAGAAAGGCGCCCATAATGCGGTCGAATCCTATCGGCAAGATTCCGATGGAACCATTGCCACCACGTTTACCTTTCGAGCCGGAGCTTTTGAAGGCAAGGCCAAGCGCTATACACCTCGAGGCTTTGTTCAGGATGCTACGGGAGCAATTTGGGGCATGCGCTTCGTGTGGCCCTTCAAGAGTGACTTTCGAATCGTGCACCTTAGCGACGATTACAGCCAGGCCATCATTGGCCGCCAAGCCCGTGACTACGTCTGGATCATGGCTCGTGCACCAACCCTTTCCGAGAGCGATTACCAGCGCATGGTCGATCTCGTTGCTGCCGAGGGGTATGACATAAGTAAGCTGAAACGAGTGCCGCAGCGCTGGTAAGGGGCTTTGTCCCTGCATTCTGTCGGGGAAAGGAAGTCACTGATGAACTCTCAAATGGTCCTACTCAAGCAGACATTCCTTCCCGGCTGAAGCTGGCCAGAAATCAACCTAGAGGTGCGGTACTGGGGCAAATTTGAACACACCTCTTTTATTTATTTGCGCCGGATCTATGCCGGATGAGCCTGTTTCCCCTAGAATCCTGGTCGTTTAAATACAAAAACACCCTAGATTGCTCTAGGGTGTTTTTGGTAGCCCCAAGGGGACTCGAACCCCTGCTACCGCCGTGAGAGAGAGACAACCGCCGTTCGAGTGCAAGGCTGGGCACGTCTCCGCAAGGCGTGGCAAGCGCATGCAACTGTATAGTATCAAACAACTAAAATGCACTTTCGCTTAGCGATTGGGTCTTGCCTCCACCCCAGGTGATCGGGCACAATAAGGGGTGTTTTGGACCTAAATTGAGTGAAAATTGAGTGATTTTTTGAGTGATTTTGGTTCCCGAAAGCGAGACGACCCCTATGACACGAGCAAAGACAAAACAAATGGATTCTGTTTTTACGAAAACGGAATCCAAGGCGGAACCCAAAGATATCGCCGACCCAAAATTCTCGTTCTCCAGCAAGACGAGCCGCAGCAAGCTCCCCCCCAAGAACGCCTTCTACTGGATGCCCCTGGACAAAGGGAAATCCCTGGGCTATCGGCGGGGCACTAACGGCGAGGGCTCCTGGTGTGCACGGGTCTTCTTCCCCGACGGCACGCCGCCCCAGCAGGAAACCTTCGCCAAGGCCGATGACCTGAAGGAAGCCGATGACGACAAGGTGCTCAGCTATTCCCAGGCCCGGAAACAAGCGGAGGCTTGGTGCGACGCGAAGCTGGAAGCGTTCAAGGCCCAGTCCCCTTCCCCCGACGCCAAGCCCATGAAGACGGTGGGCGACGCCCTCCGAAGCTACCTCCAGGTGCTGGAAGGCCAAGACCTCACGTCGGATGGGGCGGCCCGCAACCGCATTGAGAAGACCATTGGGGAGATCGGGGAAACCGACCTGCTGAAATTGACACAGAAGAACCTCATTGATTGGCGTCAGACCCTTATCGAAACCGCGCCTCGAATTCGCAAGAAGAAGGGTGCCGAACTGGCTTACCGGAAAGATTTCGACCCCTCGAACCCGGAGCAGAAGCGCCAGCGTCAGGCCAGCGCCAACCGCGCCATGACCGACCTCAAGGCGGCCCTGACCGCCGCGATGGGCTCGAACCCGGCCCTTGAGTCGGACCTGCCGTGGCGGACCCTGAAAGCGTTCAAAAAAACCACGGGTGTGCGCAACGTGGCACTGGACCACTCCGAGCAGGTCCGCTTCCTGAACGACTGTAGCCCGGAATTCCGCCCCCTGGCCTATGGGGGCTTGCTCACCGGAGCCCGCTACGGCGAACTCCGGCACGCCCTCGTCAAGGACGTCTCTCTGGAAGACAAGGTGATATGCGTTCGCGGAAAGTCGGGCGCACGCTTTGCCCCGCTGATTGACGAGGCATTGGCGGTCTTTGACGCCATCATCGGGGATCGGGACCCCGAGGCATTCCTGTTCCTCCGGGCCAACGGGCTTCCCTGGGAGAAGAGCCTCCAGCAGGATCCGATGGTGCTTGCCCGACGGGCGGTGAATCCCAAGCTCACCTTCCACGGCCTCCGGCACACCACCATCACCACCTGGATCCTGCATGGGATCCTGCCCGTCATCATCGCCAAGGCCGTGGGAAACTCCGAAAAGATCATCCAGGAGCACTACTCCCATCTGAGCGAGGAATGGATCGGCGTGAAGATTAACGATAAAGCGCCCCGCATCGGGATCCCGGAGGCCGAAATCCAGGCCATCCTCGCCAAGATCGCCAAGAAACGTGGGGAGCGGCTCGTTACGGAAGAGACCTTCACCTTCACCCTCCAGTCCCTTCACCCGAGTTCCTACCTCGGCAAGATCCGCGGGGGTACGGTGGAAGCCCCCCCGCCGCCCGACCGGCCCACTCCGGAGCAGTTGGCGGACCTGGTGCTCCAGATGTCGCTCTGCAAGATCGCCGAGCGGTATCAGGTGTCCGAGACCATTATCCGCAAGCTCTGCAGGCGCTATAACATCCGGACCTTCCCGGTGGGCTACTGGGCCAAGGTCTATGCCCAGCAACAGCGGGAACCGAAGCCTGAGGACCCAAACGGCCCGGTGGACGCATGATGCGATCCGAACCTCAGACCCAGTCCGCAAAGCGGGAGGAAGTGACGGAGAAGCAACCTACGCACGTTGCGTGCAGGCATGAAGACCTTGATTTTTTGAGATTGAGAGACCCATTTTTCGAAACCTTGAACTAGAGCCCTTCGGCTCAGGCTCAGGCCATTTCGGGAACGGACACCCGATCCGTACCAACGAAGAGCCAAAAAGCCCCAAAAAGACACTGTGAGCATCAAATAGTGTAGGTATACTTTCATTGTTTTGGGTCGTATGTTTGTTTTGGAGGATTCGATGATCGGAACGCAGGCGGAACTGACATCGGTGCTTCGGCAATACAACCCCTGGTGGACCGGCACGGGAATGCCCGACCTGCCGACCTGGAGCCGAGCAGCCTTCCGGGAACTGTTTGGCTGGATGCAGGCTCCTCCCTCAGGCCGGGCTTTGCTGTTGGCGGGGGCACGACAGATCGGGAAGACGACCCTCTTCCTTCAAGCCATCGACCGTCTCCTAAAGACGGGGGTGCCAGCCAGCAACATCCTCTATGTCACCTTCGACCACCCCCTGCTGAAGCTGCACGGCCTGGAGGGCGTCATCCGACTCTGGCGGGAGATCGAGCCTGCCGCTGAGGGTCCGGAATACCTCTTCCTGGACGAGATCCAGGCCACCAAGGATTGGCAGGTCTGGCTGAAGCACCAAGTGGACTTCGACAAGCGCAAGCGGATCGCCGTCACCGGTTCCGCCACGCCCTTGACCCTTCAGGGCCAGGAATCTGGGGTTGGACGATGGCACACGCTTCAGCTAGCCACCCTGTCCTTCTTTGAATTCATGCAGATCAAGCGCCTGCCGGAGCCCAACCTACCCGAGCTGGCCTCTCTCCAGACCCTGTTCGACTGGAAACCCGCTGATTTCCTGCGGGCAGGAGCCGACGCGGCTCCGCTTGTGGGCCACTTCCACGACTATTTGCTCCGGGGCGGATTCCCGCAGTGCGCTTTAACGGAGTCGATGACCCTTGCCCAGAAACTTCTGCGGGAGGACATCGTGGACAAGGTCTTGAAGCGCGACATGACGGCCCTGTTCGGGGTTCGCCGCATCGTCGAACTTGAGCACACGTTCCTCTACCTGTGCCTGCACGACGGGGACCTTCTGGACCTTCCCCAGCTATGCAGCAGCCTGGGCCTGAAGCGTCCCACGGTCAGCAACTTCATCGAGATGCTGGAGTCCACCCATCTGATCTACCAACTCAAGCCTCACGGCTACGGCAAGGAAGTCCTGCGTGGCCGCTCCAAGGTCTATCTTGCTGATGCCGCCATCGCACCCAGTGTGCTGCTCAAGGGCAAGGCCCTGCTCGACGACGCGGCCGCCATGGGGCGAGCGGTGGAGACCGCCTTCTTTAAACATGTCTTCACCCGCTACTACCGGCAGAGCATCGGATTTTCCTACTGGCGGGGGAAGAAGGATGTCGAGGTAGACATCATCGCGGACATCGAAGGCGAGTTGGTCCCTTTCGAGGTGAAATATCGTTCCCAACACACCGATGCCCGCGACCTAAAGGGCCTAGCCCAGTTCTGTGGCGAGAAGAAGGTCCGCCGCGGGTATGTGATCACCCGAGAACTTGCCGACTTTGGCATCACCGAGATCCAGGGCACCCCGATCGTCAAGATCCCTGCACCATTGGCTTGCTACTGGCTCAGCCGTGGCGAGGTCGGCGTCGGGAAGTAACCCATGCTTCACGCGGATGGCCGACTGCTTCAGGCACCGGAGCAAGGTAGGCCTCGATGTGGCCCTAGAGTCGCTCCGAGAGGCCATCCAGAAGCGGCGGTGCACCCCCGATGAACTGATCCCGGCCACGCAAAGTGCCCATGTCTGGACCTCCCTGCGACCCCTCTGGGGACCGATCTGTGGGGGCATGGAAGAACCGAGATGCGAGGACACCGGTTGCGAGCCACCATCCAAATCATGATTAAAGTCTTGACTCTGAAATTCTTGTATCTAAATTATTGGAATATCGATATTTTTATCGGAATCCAGATATGTCTCCAACCAAGCGCCTAAAAACCCGATCCGAGATCGCCACCCGAGTTCACGCCCTCCGGGTGAAACGCGGCCTGACGCAGGCAGAGCTTTGCGCCACACTGGGACTCTCCCAGGGGCGCTACTCGGAGATCGAGCGCGGGAAGGGCTCCTTCACGGCCGAACAGTTTCTGGAACTCCTGAGGCTTTTCAATGTTCCGGTGAGCCACTTCACGCCGGACAAGGCACCTCCCAGCGCGGAACTCCAGAACGCCCTGGTGCGCCTCGGGGCACGGCACCTGAACGAGGATGCGACCTTGCTGCCCAGCGAGCACCTGGAGCAGGTCGAGGATGTGGTCCGGGAGACCCTCCTGGAGGCGGGGTCGCCCCGGCAGATCACAGCCCTGGCCCCGGTCCTGGTTTACAACCTCGACCGCCTGAACCTGAACAAGCTCTGGGCCACCTTCGTGGCCTTCAGCCTGGAGCGACGCTTGGCATGGTTGCTCGACAGCACCTTGGCCGCCCTCCGCGCCGAGCTTGCCACGGGTCTTCCCCGCAAGCAGGCCCTTCCCCTCAAGAAAGCCGAGGTGGCCCTCGACACCTTCCTGGCCCGAGTCGGTCCCCGGCTTCTGGCAGACCCGTCGGAACCCCTTCACGACACGCTGGGCACGACGATCCTGAGTCCGAAGACGCTAGCGGAGGTGGAGAAAGCGGCGTCCCCCATTTCCCATCGGTGGGGGGTCCTCACCGCCATCCAACCGGACGACTTTGTCCAGGCACTGAAAGCCTCCCATGTCCCCGATTGAAGCGTTCCTGAAGGAAATCGACGCTCTGTGGGAGGGTCCCCTCGACCCGAAGCTCACGCTCCACGTCATCGGCTCCACCGCCCTGATGATGCAGACCGGTTACAACCGGGGCACCAAGGATCGGGATGTCCTGGAAGCCAAGGCACTGACCCCTGAGATCGTGGCGAAGCTGCGCGGACTCGCTGGAGAGAACTCCAAGCTTCACCAGAAGCATCGCGTCTACCTGGATATTGTGCCGAGCGGCCTGCCCTTCCTCCCGCTGCAACCCATCTTCCATCCTGCGCATGATCTCAATCAGATCCTCGTGCATTTCCAGATCAAAATGCTCGACGTGGTCGACACCGTGGTCAGCAAGCTCAAGCGATTCAACGCCAACGACATTAGCGACATCGAGGCCATGATCCTGCAGGATCAGGTTCCCCACGAGGTGCTCCTCGCCCGGTTTCGTTCGGCAGTGGACCGATTCAGCGGGGACGCTCGGGCGGACGATCTGCCGAGATACGTCAGGAACCTGCATCGCGTCGAGCGAGATTTCCTGCTCGCGGAAGAAACCGAAATCGAACTCCCCTCCTGGATTGATGATTCGGATGGGTGATCTCGAATTGCGAGCGCCAAAGGTCGAAGGTAAAACGTGAACTCCTTGCTTGATGACATTTACTAACCGAAAATAAATTAATGGTGTTTGCCCCAAGTGAACTCCGCCCTCTTTCGGATCCAAGTCGGGGTTCGAGTCCAACAGTGTAATTTTTAAATACAAATATCGTTATACTTACAAAAATCGCCCACTCAAATTTCAGGCCGTCACTCAATTTTCACTCAATTCCATCACGGGGCATGCCAAGGCTTCACACAGGCAGGCGAGCCTCAGCGAGGGAATCATCAAATCCGCACAATCATGTATTGATTATCACGCTCAGTGCGAGGTATTCTACAAACCCGTGAACTCGACCCTGAGGGTTAGCGTAAGAGGCAATTTCAAAGTGGAGTATGTTTTTTGTTTTGAACCAACCACCATTCCTGGAAAGTACGACGAGCGGCCCATGAAACATCATTTAGGTAATCGCTGTTCATCGCAGCGCCAATCCCGGCCCCAATGATTGGAATGGCTTGCATCGCTTTGCGTTTGGTTAAATTAATGCCTAACTGTTTTGCAAGAGCTCGAATTGTAAGCAAAGCTCCTTCTTTGCTTAATTGAATCTGTGCTGCCCTTTCGGCCATTTTTTTCCATGTTGTCTTTGCTAAAATTACTTCTAATTGTTTGAGTGTGATGATTGCTGTGATTTTCTCTGACATTGAATTTGAACCAGCAGCAGAAAGAATACTCATAACGAATTGGTTATCACTCGGAGTATGCGCCTCAAATCCGTAACAATAACCAATTTTGTGAACAGTTCGAATTGAAAAGATAACTACTGCAGGTATATCGGCTGCCAAACCTGGAAGGCCAATGCTACCTGTGATTCCACCTTCTACCCCAGCAAGACCGATAGCCCAGTTGTGAATTCCATTTGACAACTGGTCTGATAATTCAAGGCTCTTAGATTTAAGTTCAGATATATTTTCAACATGAGCATCCCGCTTTATATCAGATTGGTCTGCAAAATATTCTCCCGCAGTATTCGCACCTTTCAGTGCAGCTTCCATCACTTTGTTTGGAACGACTTTTTGTGTAAGCCACACAAGCGGTTTTGTAATGAAGCCCATTACTTTGTTAACCGCTCCCGGCTCGGCTTTCTGCCATTTAACAATTTCCCCTAATTGGTGTGCTTCGTAATCGGACAGTGGGATTTGGTTTTCGTCGTTCACGAGATCTCCTTATTGAGGGTTATGGCCTAACAATCGGAGCTAACCGGCGCAACCGTAGCGGCGCGGTGGTTGATGAAACCGAATCGCAAAGGTTGCGTCCGGGTTGAGCGCGCGGTTAGGCGCTGGAAAAAGATGCCTGTTTCCAGCGTCTTGCAAATGAGTTTCTTAAGAGGCCGCATGATGCGCGATGATTTTGAAGGCAATCAAAATACCGATGACTGCGCACAGGACAGCAAGGATCAGATACATCCAAAAGGTAATCCAGTACCTGATGGGCTCACTATCCCGTTGGTATATCTGAACTTGGTTGCCCCATCCGCGAGCCATGATTTCCCGAGTGGCATAACCTTTGAACAGCAACCAGGTGAATACTGCACCTATGGTCAAAAAGAGCATTGCGAACATTACGTTCTCCGGGGGGTTCCTGTAGCCGCTTCACAACAGTGGACGAGCTAGGCGGAAGGCTGATAGGGAAAGCGTAGTCTTGAGGGCGGGATGAGGGCCAGTCCCCTCTTAGCGGCAACGGCCGCAGGAGGAATGGGGAACCCGCACACCAAGATGCCTGGATGTGGTCCCAGATCGAAGCCCACCGAAGCAGGTGTGGCATTCGAGATACTGAGGATCCGCTCACGACATTCATATGAGGGAGTGGGTGCACACGATTTTCAGCATCCGATGGAATCCAGGCTCGCAAGGTGAACAACGAAATCCGAGGGCAGATCTCCTCAAGGCTTGCGGAAAACCCATCTCCGACTGCGTCATCCAGTGAGGGATCGATCAGGCCTCGTCGGCGAGCATGATTTTCTTGGCGCATCGGTCGGCGCGCTCCACGGCAATATCCATGAGGCGATGCAACGCTGCATCATCGAAGCCCAGCTTCCTTATAGGCCCAGGCCATGAGCATTGGTTTGCCAGTAGCCTAGAGAGGTGAACAACGCACAACTCCATTCAGCCATCCACGGGTTCGGCGCATCCGTGGCGATTCGAATTGCAGATTCGCTCAAGCGTGAGCCAGCGTAATGGCCGTCGGACGGCTCAGCCAGGCATGGGTCCACGCGGTCATCCGCGATGATTTTCCTCAAGGCGTGGTCCGCAGGGAACTGCTCGACTACTTCGCCCAGCATCTTGTTTCGAAACGATCGAGCCCAGGCGCCAAGGGACGTGTTGCCAAAAGGCTCTACCGCCAATTGGAAGCCCTGCTGCGGAAGGGCGTCCTGGTGCTCGAAGAAGGTGCGCTGTTGCGGTTGGGAGCCTCTCCACAGAGCAAAGAGCACTCAGAAACACCCCTCCTAACGAGCGATCTCCGCAAACGGCTCTTCCTGGCCATGCTGGCCGAGGATCGAAACGCCGACGGGTCAAACCAGGTCCATCTTCAAGAGGCCAGGGCGAACTTCATCGGAGCCGCTTTCGAGGCGGCATGGACCGACCGCCAGGTCGCCGAAGCTCTCGGGATTCGCCCGCTGGCCGTTCATGAGATCACAGGGAAAGTCCCTGCTGCAAAGCGCTTTCGCTAAGCGAACAGGCTTCGGTTTAGTTCAGCCCACCGGGCTCAGACCACCCCGCTAACCTGCGGATCCTGTCGCGGGCTGCTCACAGGCGCATCATAGATCCCATGTGTGGCCGCTTCACCCTCAC
>JFJP01027454.1_pt1 | contig 12779 bp, 12 predicted proteins | sample 431651 | NCBI WGS metagenome assembly JFJP01 (sample SAMN02602958, study PRJNA72255) | Microbial mat metagenome, whole genome shotgun sequencing project. | biome: fresh water; feature: sink hole; material: water; isolation source: purple microbial (photo- and chemosynthetic) mats found in... | reverse complement strand
AAAATGCCATTTTTTTCTTTTTTCTTTTTTTTTAATTTTTAATTTTTTTCTATATTTTTTAATAAAAATTTTTTTTTAACTCTAAATATAAAAAAAATTTTCATGAAAATTAAAATATTCTTAAATTTTATCAGAAAAATTATTAAAATAAAGAAAAAATTGTTTTAATTAGTCTTTAGCCGACAATGTTATCAGCTTCCTACAAAAATCTAATGGGATCAAAAAGCGTTTTATGCACACGACCTGATGTCCTTCAAATTCAACAGAAGTAAAAAAAAAACCAAAGAATAACTCATTTATCCTTAAACTATTAGAGATTTTGATCTTCATAAAGCCAGATTAACAAATATAAAGAAGCAAACTTCTTTTTTAAAAAAATATGTTGACAATAAGCCAATGGAAATTAAACATAATGTGAAAACAGATGCTATCAAAGTTAATGAAAACTATACTCGGTTTCAAAAAAATATGGTTATATATGAGAGATTAAGAAAAATGAGAAAACCTCAAAACCCTAATCTAAAGATAAAGGATGATTCTAATAACAATCACATATGTGGGTTTTATGTAAATCGAAAAAAAGAAGCTAAAAGAATTGATGAAGATAATAAGAAGATTCATAAAAGAATGCAAATTTTAAAAACAAAGTAATTTTTTTTTTTTTTTTATAAAACATTTGTAAAATCTCAGAGGTTCAGCTTTCTCCATTGATAAATATAAAAAGCATTTGGATAATTACGAAAGAACTTTGAGCTTGCGAAAAAAATATGATTCTTCACCTTCAACTTTGAAAATTATCATTCAAAAAGAGGATAAGAAAAACTTGATCAGCCCAAAAGAGTTTGACACTGCTTCACAAAACAAAAAATCGTTCAAATTTAATCATTTCAACATTAAAATTAAGGACTACAGCAATCTAATGCTTACAACAAAAGATCTCACGAATTCCAGGAAAATAGAAAATACTAAATGAATAGAAATAAAAAAATTAATTTAATAAAAAAACTTTTCATCAGATTTGAAAAAAATCATTTTCTCCTAAAAAAGTGTTTTTTTGTTTGATATGAAACTTGATCAAAAAAAATAAAGTTTAATAGATTGTAATTTTAATATTGATGCATTATTAATAATTTGAGTCTAATGCCTAAAAGAATCACGAGAGATTTTAAGACAAAAAAGCGTTTCGGACTAAATGAGGTGAATCATATACAAAAAGTAAAACGAAAAAGCAAGGATACAGCTGTTGTTTTTGATGAAAACGAAAGACATGAATTCCTGGCAGGTATTTTCAATGCTAAAAATAAACGCAAAGAGTTTAATGAACAAAAAAGAGAGGAAGAAGAAAATCACGAATATCGTGAAAGAAATAAGATAAGAAGAGAGAAAAAGAAAGAGAATATTGAGAAATATAGACATATAATAGAAGATAAGGGAAAAGAAGATAAGTTTTTGCAGGATTACGCTCAGAAAAATATTAAAACTACAGTTCAACAGTTAAAGAACTCCAAAAATCAATCAATTATTGTGAAGACTTCCTTTTTAACTACATAATAGGAAGAAAAAAAAATTATAAATTCTGAGATCATATTTTTTATTTTTTTCTCTTGTATCAAGATCGTTTGACAATAAGGTCAAAAAAAAAAAAAAATTTGAATTAATAAAAGATTTTAGTAATTTTTTAAAACATCGAATGGATTTTTTTCTTTTTTCTTTATCAAATTATTGCTAAATATATTCGCGAAAAGGCTGTTAGCTAAATTGGTTTTTAATTTTTTTTTTTTATGTTATTCATTTGGTTAAATGATATTCAAATTCTTTAATATCAATAGTTTTGCTCTGGTCCAAATCAAATTTGCTAAAAATATATTTGATTTCTTCTTCACTTAGCTTTGGATTTATAATTTTGATCATTGAGTTGAACTCCGGCAAATTGAGCACACCCAATTTAGATTTATCGAAATTTTTGAAAATCTTTTTTAGATCCAGTCCATTTTTAAAGATAATTTCTCTTAAAATTGAAATTGTTTTGTTGGCTTTTTCATCCAATTCGTTGGAATCAATTTTTCCTACGAGTTTTAATGCATTTTTTTCAATAACTTCTCTAAATTCGTTTTTATCTATTGATTCACTACCATCTTTATCTATAATTTTAAATACATATTCCACTTCTTTTTGGGTAATGTTTTTATCAATTATTTGTAGCAATTCTTCAAATTCCTTGAAGTCAAGATGCGAATTTTTCTTTTTATCAAAACAAGAAAAGACTTTATCAATATCCAAATTGTTTTTTTGGATCGCTAATCGTAAAATTTTCAAGATTTTTTCTGCTTTTTCTTCTAAAAATGGGTCTTGATTTGCTTGATAACTTGAGTAATCATTTTCGCAAAGCAGAGTTTGAAATTCTTCTAAGCTCATTGTGTTATCTTGATTAACATCAAATTTAAAAAATAAATATTCTGCTTCTTCTTGACAGCATTTCGGATCTATTTTCTTTATCAATCCAACAAACTGTGTTATGTCTAAATTTTTATTTTGTGCATTTTTAACACTTTTGAACAAATCGCTAATCTCATGTTTCTTATCAAGAATTTCTTTCTGCAGTTTCTGAATGATTTCCTTCGATTTTATATCCATATCTATATTATTTTTTCCAGTCTTTTCATATAAACTCAATTTCGAAGAAGGCTCCCTTAGGAGTTTATGATCAAATAACTGTTCCCATGATAGCCTTTTTTCCTCATCAATTTCTAAGCATTGTTTTATAAATGTTTTGCTAATTTCAGTGATTTGGATGTTATATGGAAATTTTAAAGCTGTTTCAGTTATATTTTTTACCAATTCATATTGTGAATGAGCTGGCCAAGGTGTTTTTCCAAAAATCATTTCGTAAAATATCAATCCTAATGACCAAACATCACTTTTTGTTGTATAGGTTTCGTGTTTCAGGATTTGAGGAGACATATATAAAGGGGTTCCAACTAATGTCTTCAACATTTGATTTTTGAAATTGTCAACATGTTTTGAAAACCCAAAATCTCCAAGTTTGAAAATATTATCATTAATCAAAATATTTTCTGGTTTTAAGTCTCTATGAATCACCTTTTTATTAACCAATTCTCTAAAACCTATAATAATATCTTTGAGTATAATTCGCGCTTTTTCTTCTGGAATTGGGTTTTTTTGTTTGCAGAGATAAGATCGCAAATCTCCACCATTGCAAAATTCAGTCACAATATAGACATTATTTTTTGTAAAAAAGACATCATTGAGAGAAACTATATTTGGGGATTTTAATTCCTTCATAATTTCAATCTCATTCATTAAAGATTTAGTCCAATAGTCATCTTGGATTGATGATGTTTCTATGATTTTTATTGCGACCAATTTTGAAGTGTTTTTGTCTTTTCCAAGATAAACTTTGCCAAAGGCTCCAGTTCCCAAATGGCATTTCCAATTCCAAACATATTGATCGATTTTTTTTTCAGGGGGCAAATTTAGATATTCCATTTTATTTATTTTTTTAAAATTGTTGTTGTGATTTTTGTTTTATTTAATAAATTGATTATGAACTTACATTTTTTTGTTTTTTTAAATTAGAAGCATCAAAAAGAGATAATAGCAAATGAGTAAGAAAAAATTACACAAAATGACTTTTTTTTTTTTTTTATTTTCAAAATAATTTTTTTGTTTGTTTGAATTTTTTTGAAATTTGAATTCATAGTAGTTTGAAAAATATTCTGTAGTTTATCATATTTTTTTTTATAAATTTGTAATATCTTCTTATTTTTTTAATATTTATTTGCTCAGATTTTATCATCATTATTATTATTTCAAAACTAAACTAAAAACAAAAAAAATCAGAAATTTACAAAATGGGAGGTAAACCACCAAAGGAAGAACCAGCTCCACCACCAAAACCTGTGAAAGGTATTGAATACTTTTTCTTGTTTAAATATCAATCAAACAATGTTTCATAGAAATGGTGAAGGAGTTCACTAAAACTATTAGAAAGCTTCAAAGAGAATTCCAAAGGGAAATTAATAAATTAGAAATGAACAATAAAAAGATCCAAAATGAAATAACCCGAATGGTCCAAAAAAAGGAGCCAAGAGTAAACATTTTAATCTTTAAAAAAAAAAAATCGCAAATTAGAGTGCAATGAGGATTGTCGCTCAGAATATCCTCAAAAATAACAACTATCTTCAAAAATATCATAGACTCGATGCCCAATTGTCTGATATGATCTTCCAGTACAATCTTCTTATGAATTAATAATTAAAAAAAAAAAGACTGAATTCAACAGCAACAACAGATACTTTAGTAGAAGTGATGAAAGGAATGGGAGATGTACTAATAAATTAAATTCAGATTTTGAAAAATAAATAGATTATGAAAAGAGCTAATTCATCATTGGATGTTAAAAACATTCAAGTTGCTTTGGAAACATTCAATATGGAAGTGGAGAAACAAAACATCATGCAAGGTTTGAAAATATAAAATTTTCGTATTTTTTATTTTTAAAAATAAAAAAACTTAGAACAAATCAATGATATTATGAATCAAGACGTAGATGAGGTAACTGATGATGATGCAGACAAAATTATTGGGGAGATCGAAATGAAAGTTGGCGGAGGAAGTGGTGGAGGAGTAATTAATTATTTAAGAAAAAAATTCATTTTTTCAACTTTTTTTCTTCTCTTTTCTAGCAAATAGATAAAATTCCTGCAATGCAAAAAGAACCACAAAAGGACGTAAAAACATTAAAATTCATTATTTCTAAAATTAAAATGATAAAATTTAGGATTTTGCCAATTTGGAAGAAAGACTTAATGCCTTAAAATAAAAAAAAAAAACATTAGGGAAAAATGAAAATTAATTTTATCTTTAAAAATATATCAGCTGTATGCCTTGTCAAAAAAACTTCAAGAATTGAACGAAAATTAAAAAAATAACAAAAAATTAAAGAATTATTTTTTTTGAAATTGTTATTTTTAATGAGAAAAAAAACTAATCGAATATTTTAGAAACAGAAAAAATTTAAATCTAGTATAGATCAATAATTTACTCAAATCCGCCAAAAAGCCCAAATTATTATTTAAAATAAAAATAAAATTTCCAAATTTCATATTTTTAACCCCCCAATGAAATCCTATAAAAAAAATGATCTTATTGCTGTATTGAAGAAAGATGACAAAAAGGATCCTGTCGTTTTATTCAAAGTAATTTTATTTCTTTAATAAAACCTTTATTTTTCTTTTACATCTAAAAGTTAGCTCAAAATGCAGATAATGGCTCTAAAAAAATCAAAGGAACCCTCTTTAAAAAGGCAGATTCTGAGAAAAATAAAGTGAATTTTGAGAAAGGAAAGGTATCAACCATTGCTTATGAAGACATCTTAGCTTCAGTGGCTCCAAATCTCCCACCTCAAGAAAGTTCAAAACTTTCAAAACAATCACCAGAATTCAATAAATATTTTTTATCAAAATCCAATTATTCAAAATTGTTAAATATTGCTTTAGGTAACTTAAAACAAAGGATATTCCTAAACATCTTTTTTTATAGAAAATATTCAATTGGATGAAGAAAAAGTGTCAAAAGTCGAGGATAAATCTTCAATTGAAATTGAAGATTCAAAGGAAAAAGAAGAGAAAGGCTCAGAAAGAAAGACCAGGCAAGGGATTAAAAAGATTACGGGTTCGAAAAACGAGAAGAAAGCATCTGATATAATTTTGGAATCAAAAGAAGAAGAAAATCCGAAAAGGGGGAAGAAAACAAGATCCATCTTAAAAAGAGAAGAAATTCCAAATGCTAATGAGACTAAAAAGGATAAAATAGAAGTATTTGATTTATCATTAGCAGAAAATGCCTCAAAGCCAGTTAAAAAAATCAGAAAATCAGACAAATCATCAGAGAAAATCATTACCAAAAGCGCAACAAAAGGTGTGAGAGGCAGACAAAAGCTATCGAAAAAGGAAGAAAACGAAGAAAAGGATGAAGAAGAAGAAGAAGAAAATAAAGATGAAGTCAAGGAAGAAGAAACTTCTGAAAAGGAAGATTGTGATGAAGAAAAATCATCAAATAAAAAAAAGGGGAGAAAAAGAAATATTAAAAAAAATGCCTCTGAGAATGAAGAGGAGGACAATGAGGGAGAAACAGAAACCAAAAAAAATAAACGCAAAAAAAGCTTAGTTTCATCCCAAAAAAATAAGATTTTTCAAAAAGGTTGATATTTTATTTTTTATAAAAAAAAAAAAATATTATTTTTTTAAGGTAAATTTAATACAAAAATTGACATTATTGAAGAGTCAAGTCGACAATTAGAATCCAAAAGTATAGAGATTGATGACTCATGCTGTGTCAAATGCACTAATAAAGAGGTTTTTAATTAAAATAACATTAATTAATAAAAAGAAATAGATGGTGAGAGCAACTTATTCCAAAAATCATAAGCTTTTAAAAAAACTTTTGTTCTCCAAGGATGTTATTTCAACATTTTACGAGAGATGGGGGTTTGAGTTAAACTTTAACTCTATTGATTTAATTTTCCAACAAGAAGATAAACAAGCTTTGTTGGAATTAATTGATACTTTGAAAAGCAAAAAGTCCCACAAATTTGCAGTTTTGTCAGGGTTCACGATGAGGGAAATCACAACAGGTTTTAATGATAAATTTGCTTATGGTGTGCGAACTCGAAAAGTAGCATCTGGTCGTGGAGGCAAGGAAGGCAATAATGCTCTTGTGTATGATGCAACAAGCGAAGCCACAATTTCTCAAATTTCAATCAATAAAATTTTAGAGACCTGCACAAATTTTGAAATGATAGATATTTTTCGAGCTTCATTTCCTGAGTTTACATCGTATTTTGATACCCAAATTTCTACATGTGAGCGTGCAGGAAACTATAAATTGGCTGGATATTTGATAGGCGATCTATTTAAGCGTGGAGGTTATGGCTTTAATAAGCTTCATGAGGAAGTTTTAACCTTAGATGATCCTTCAAAGCTTGCACCTTTCAAAAAAACCAGTACTATGAAAAAAACTCTTGGAGGACATATTGTAACTCCAATTCATTGTGCTGCTATTAATCCCTGCGCTGAAATATTGAAATCTTTGCTCGAATCCTCTCAAGAGTTTTCTGTTCCTGATGAGAAATTGCGAAAACCTGTACATTATGCTGCTGTATGTATAGAGGATGGTCCTTTAAGGCATTTGATTAGTTGTGGAGTTGACACTCGAGAAGGAGATCAAACAAAAACAACTCCTTTGATGTTGGCTTGCCAATATGGGAGATTTAAGAATGTTGAATGCTTGTTGGAAAATGAGACAAGATCAAATATTGGAATGAAAAATAAACTTTCTTATGCAGCCATTCATTATGCTGCTGAAAATGGCCATGCTGATATTTTAGAAATTCTCATAGAAAAAAATGCTGAGGTCAATTTTCCAGGGCCATCAAGAATGACTCCTTTGAATTTAGCATGCGCGAGAGGACATTATGAATGCGTAGAGTTATTGCTAGAAAAAAACGCAAAAATTTTGGCAAAGGATAAATTTAAAAGAAATTCGTTAATAATGGCTGTTAAGAATGGAAATCTGAAAGTTGCCAGCTTATTATTGCAAAAAGGTATCACCTTTAATGAGCCAGATTCCTCCAAAAATTACCCTTTGCATTATGCTGCTGCTTATGGATTTATTGAATGTATTGAGCTTTTAATTAAAGCGGGAGCTAACCCAAACGTTTTTAATTCATGGAATTTGACTCCTTTGACAGTGGCTATGCAAAAAAATCATTTCGGATGCGTCAAAAAACTTTTGAGCTATAAGGAAACTGATGTTAACTGCAAGGATGATGCTGGTAGAACTCTTGTGTCTTTAAGTATTGACAATGTCAATGAAAACAGTGTTGAACATTTAAAATTTTTGGTCTTGGAAAAGGTAATTAAAATTATTTCTTATTTTTTTTGAATAATATTATAAATAACTTAATTTAAAATAAAAGCAAGCTGATCTAAATATTAGCGATTTGAAGGGATGGACTCCTTTGCATTATGCTTGTTGTTTGAAGTGGGAAGTTATTGCAAGTAACAATGTGTATGATTGGAATACATTGAATGAGTTTGAAAAAGAAAAATATCATGAGACATATAAGGAAATTATAATAAAAATAGTAAATCTTTTCATCGAGAATTCAAAAGATATCAATCAAATTTCTAATGATCATAAAACTGCGTTATCACTGGCTATTGCAAACGAAAATTTTGAAGTCGCTGAGCTTTTTCTCAATCATCCTTCTTTCGATGTGTTTAAAATATCTCAAGCAGAAAGTTGCATTTATCATGATTTGGCATCAGTTTTAATCAAAGAAAAAGGCCGTCAACTTTTCTATAAAGTGGTTGATTTGATGGGTCATAGAACAGAAGAATTCATTAATATGATTGAACATTTTGGTTATTCTCCTATTTTGAGTTTTATTCAAAGTTACACCCTTTCTTCCGTCAAGTTAATAATCTAATTTTTTATGCATTTTAAAAATAATTAAAATTTTTAGCTTCTATAATACCATTCGCTCAAAAATGACAGCCAAGAAATTAGCTCAAACATCCACGAAAGGGAAGAAAAATCACGTGAAAGAAGAAGAAGAAAAAATTTTAAATCGACCAAAAAAAGTAATGAAAGGTCTCATTTTTCAAAAGGCACAAATGATGACATCCTTTTCTCCTCCGTTCATAATCTCTGAAGAAAGTGCCAACAATAACAATGGGCTTTCTGAGGAGGAAATCAAGGAAATTTCAACAGAAGCCTTAAAGGAATTCTTTAAAAATGAGGATGAATTCATTAAGGTTATTCAAACAGCTATGAGTTTGGGAGCTGATGTCAAAAAATCGGTAGATCAATTAAAGAAATATAGGGAGAATCCTGCGCTCATTGATGAAGAGATATTACAAGAAAAATTAAAGAAAGAAATGCTCCCTGGTGTGGTCAAACAACAAAAAATGAGTAAAAGAAATCAATGGAATTACAATAATTCACAAGGACAACCACAAACACACACAAACAAAAAAAGAATAACTCCTTATGGCGAAAATGGTCTTCAAAATATTTTTCATTTTGTAATGAAATCTCCAACAGAACATCTTTTGCGTTTTTCAATGGGACTTCCACTTGGTTTTAATCATGTGGACGATCAAAAGAGATGTCCCTTATCAATTTTCATTGAAAAAAATAGAGAAAAAGAACTGTTTGATTTTGCCCAAGGATACAAAACAAATATTGAAATTCTGAAGGATTTGTTAAACTTCGGTTTAGAAACAGAAATTAAAGATATCGATGGAAATACCCCTATTCTTCTTGCAGTTAAAAAAGGAGATTTCGAATTTGTAAAAATTTTGTGTGAATTCAAAGCTAATATCAATACAACCAATGACCAAGGAGAAATTCCTTTGAATTATTGTGTGAATCTAAAGAATGTGAAGAATGCTGAATTTTTATTAGGAATAGGAGCCAATCCAAACTTCGCAGACAAAAAAGGTCGGACTGCTTTACATCATGCTGTGAATATGGCGAACGCTGATGCCGATGCATCCTTCGAAATGGAATCTCTCTTGTTGAATTATGGAGCAGACATCAATCTTATTGACAAAAATCAAAGAACTCCTTTGCATTATGCTTTTGTAAAAATTGGCAAACCATTTGATAATAGTATGATAGATCCTGTTGAAACTGTTTCGAGCATCATGGGAATCACTAATTCCAAGAAAAATATTGCAGATCGTTGGGGTAAGACTCCTTTGCATTATGCAGCTCAAAGAGGCTCCAATATTTCTGGTATTTATTTGCTAAATTCAAAAGAAGTTAATATCGAAGCTAAAGACCATAATCAAAACACCCCTTTAGCCATTGCATTTATCAACAAACATTCCAATTTCACGACTTTGCTGATACAAAATGGAGCCAACATCCTCACCAATCAGATATATGTCCCTATAAGAAAAGAAGAAACACAAAATACTCAAAATTATGGAGATTCCTTTTATTATCCTAATATGAATATTAATAATAATATGATTGGTGAGGATCCAAATGAAGATGCTGAAAGTGATTTAGATTCTCAAAAAGACAAAATGGAGCTTGAATCACAGTCAAATGACTCTGAAGAGTCCAGTCTTGATAACTCCCCAACAAATAAGCAGCCTCCCATGCAACAAAATAATCAATGGGGTGGTGGTTTTCAAAATTTTGGATTTAATAATAGGCGAAATACATTTGGAAACCAAAATCAAAATAATCAAGAGCAAACAGCAGAAGAATTAAAACAAGGCAAAACTTATTCATATTTCCTTGCAGCGATCAAATATTCTTGGCAGGGGGTTAGCTATTTATTGATTCAACAAGGTTATAATATTATGGATGCTATAGAAAGCGCTTTGAGCGAAAATAAATTTCAATTAGTTTTGACTCTTCTCACTAAAAAATCAGATAAAGCAAGCTTCCAAAATCTGAACGCAAAAAAACAGAATCTGTTTCATTTATTGGCTGTTTATGGCAAAGAATGCTTTGAAGAATTGATGGAAAAAATTTGCAAAGCCTTATGTGTTCGAGAAATTGATTATAATCAAAAAGATGGAAAAACTAGAATTCCTTTGCATTATTCTGCTGCCAAAGGCTTCCAGAAATTAAGTTCATATTTCTTGGAAAATAATTGCAACCCAGAAGCGGTTGATATCAATGGTAATACTCCATTTTCATTGCTTTTGCAAGGAAGAAAAAATCCAAATGATTATAAATTCTTGTTGGAATTCTTGCAAAAAGGAGTGAAAATGAGCAATTTAATTAAAATAAAAAACGAAGATTTTAAAATGACTCCGATGCTTTATGCGATTTCTCAAGGAGAAAAGAATCTGACTCATATAAGATGGTTTTTAGATCATGGATCATCAGTCAATGAAAAAGATAGCAACGGATGCACTCCTTTGATTTATGCTATCAAATTAAATTCAAAGAAACTGCTGAACTTTATTATAGATCAGCCGAAATTCGATAAATCTTGGCAAACAGATCACCAAGACAGAACACCAATTCATTACACTGTGACTCCTCTGGAATTAGGATCATATGAAAATATCGAAATATTGAAAATATTAGCTAAAATTTTCGATGTGAAGGCCAAAGACTCCCAAGGGAAGGATGCAATGTTTTATGCTATGCAACAGGATTCAGGAAAAATGGTTAATGCTTTAATAGATTTAGGAGCTCAAAAAAAAATCAATGATTTACCAAGAAGTGGAACATCAATAATTACAACTGTTGATTGGCTTGAAGAAAATGTGAATGTCGAAGAAGATGCTCATAAATTCATTGAGAAATGTATGGACAATGATAAAACTGAAAAGAAAGCATTAACTGAACAAAAAGTGAAACCTGATATGTATGTGCAAGCTAATGGAGTAATAGAAGTTTTTTACGATGATCTTTTAGGTCCTTATGATATTTTAATGAGCAAAGTTGATATAAAAGCTGGGTTTTATAGTGAATATGTCTTCTACAAAATGCAGGTGCTCTATGAGAAAAATCGTGATGTCTATATTCTCTTTAATAGATGGGGTAGAATCGGCACTGAAGGCCAATATCAGCAGACTCCTTTCTCAACAAAAGAAGAAGTTGTTAAGGAATTCCAAAAGATTTTTCTACAAAAATCTGGAAATGAATGGGCTAAAAAAGATGCATTTGTGAAGATCAGCAAAAAATATCAGCTCATCAAAACTGTGCAAAAAGTGAATCCCAAAGATTATTTGATTCCATTTGATTATAAGAACTCTTCTTTGGTCAAAAGTCAATTAGAATTGAACATTGTGAAGATTATGAAGTTATTTTCTGATGTCAAAATGTATCAAGACGCAATGATTCAATTTAATTTAGGAGGGGGTTCTTTGCCTTTAACTTCTTTAGATAAATGCCATTTGTTGGAAGCGAAACAAATCTTGATGGAGATTGCAGATCTCATACAACTGATTCAAGATGAAATGAAGGACTTTAAAAAGGCTGATATCAATAATATTTTGGCTTTAAGAGAATCTATTTCTAGCAAAAGCAGCAGATATTATGAACTTGTGCCCAAAGATGATTATAAAGCTGAAAGCATCCCACCAATTGATAACGAGAACACCTTAAATTGGGTTTTTTAATTTATTTTTCTTATTTATTTAATTTTATAAAAGCTGCACATTATAATTTCTTCAAGAAGAATCCTCTGGATTATGTTTTTTCTGCATTGAATATCAGAATGTTAACTTTGGATTCCGCTGATCCTGAATTTAAATTAATTCAACGATATATCTCTAATAGTCATAAAGTCAAGGGCAAATTCATCAAAAACATTTTTGCTGTTCAAAGAAAAGGTTTTTCTTTCTAAATTTTTTTATATTTAATAACTTTTTAAAGGTGAAGCCTCAAATCTTGAGCATAGCAAGAATTTAACCAACAAAATGCTTTTGTGGCATGGCTCAAAATTAGAGAATTATATGGGCATTTTGGCACAAGGAATGAGAATTGCACCTCCAACAGCACAAATCACTGGACATGCTTTTGGAAGAGGAATCTATTTAGCAGATGCTTTCGAAAAAAGCTGGGGTTACGCCCAATTAGATTATGGTCGCGAGAAAAAGTATATATTCATGTTATTGTGTGAAGCAGCTCTCGGCAATATGCTAGAATTGAATGAATTTCAACAGATAACTGATTTAGATAGTAATTTATTTTTATTTTAAAATTATAATTAACAA
>JFJP01036339.1_pt1 | contig 12780 bp, 10 predicted proteins | sample 431651 | NCBI WGS metagenome assembly JFJP01 (sample SAMN02602958, study PRJNA72255) | Microbial mat metagenome, whole genome shotgun sequencing project. | biome: fresh water; feature: sink hole; material: water; isolation source: purple microbial (photo- and chemosynthetic) mats found in... | reverse complement strand
GTGATGACCCGGGTCTTGCCCGAGCCTGCGCCCGCGAGGATGAGGAGGGGCGAGCCTTCGTGGATGACGGCCGCGTGCTGTTCGGGATTCAGGACGGATAAGTATGAATCCGCATTCATCGCACCACCGCTTCGACGTCGACTCCGTTGACGGCCATGATGAAGGCCGATACGAGCGAACCCGGCGCGATTGTCTTGCCGTCCTTGTCCTTCTGGTTGTCCTCATATTGAAGGACGACGGCGCCGTCCACCTCGGGAGCCTGGAACCAGGCGCGGCCGAGCGCGAGACGCGAGACGGGAGCGGGATTCGCTTCCTCTTTTTCGCTTTCTGACAATGCGGGCTCCCGGATCAATTCCTCGACGAGCACGTCGACGGTCTTTCCGACGAAAAACCGGAGTTCCTCGGGGGTAATGCGGATCTGTATGGCAAGCAGGGTGTCAAGACGGGTTTTCGCCGCTTTTTTGGTCACCCGTTTCTTGAGGTCGGCGGCTTTCGTCCCTTCCTCGCAGGACCAGGTGAAGGAACCCGACCACATGCTGCGGATGTCCGCCAGGAAGCGCGCGGTCGTCTCGAAGGATTCGTCCGTTTCACCGGGAAAGCCGACAAGGAAGGTGCTCCGGAGCGCAACGGTGCCGTAAGGGCTCCCCGCGGCCGCAAAGGCCGAACGGATGTCGGCGACGAGTGCGCGGTAGACGTCGGAGGAACCCTTGCGGTTCATCGCCGAAAGGATGGCCGCATCGCCCGACTGGAACGGAATGTCAAAATATGGAAGAAAACGCGTATCCGCGGTCATCACCGGGAGAATGTCGCGCGGGAAATGGTCGGGATGGATGTAGAGGAGCCGCACGCGGAAATCGCCTTCGACGGCGGATATCGCGCGAAGCAGGAGCGAAAGCGGACTGTCCATGGAATCGCGCAGCGCAGCGGTTTTGTCGTCGGCGCCGAGGCCGAACATGGCGAGATCCTGCCCGATGAGGTTGATTTCATAAAAGCCGCGCGACACCAATTCTCGGCATTCCGCGACGATTGCTTCTATAGTACGGCTTCGCAGGCTGCCCCGGATGAGCGGAATAGCGCAGAACGAGCAGCAGTTGTCACAGCCCTCGGTAATCTTGACATAGGTCGAACGGGGAAAGGAAAGGCTCAAGGGGCGGTCGCCCGCACAGACGCCTTTCTGTTCGGGGACGAGTACCGGTTGGGCGGCAGGTTCGCTGCCCGTCGCTGCGGCGCGCGCGCTGTTGGCTTCCGCGAATAGGGGGTCGATCACCTCGCCGAATCGGCCGAGGTCGCCGTTGCCGAAAAACGCGTCGGCTTCGGTGAGCGATCCGCGGAAATCTTCGGCGTAGCGCTCCGAAAGGCAGCCGGCGAGGACTATTTTGGCTCCGGGATAGGCCGCGCGGGCGGTAATCACCGCATCGAGGGATTCCTTCTTGGCGGATTCGATGAAGCCGCAGGAATTTACGATTATGAGAGCGGCATCCTCGGGAACTTCGGTCTTGTTCCAACCCTTGGCCTGCAATATGCCGATCAGGAGCTCGCCGTCGACCTGGTTCTTCGCGCAGCCGTGCTGGTCCAGAAAAAAGTGCCGGTCAGTCAATGTCCATCACCACGAATTTGAAGCGCCCGGTTTCCTCATCCTTGAGCCATTTGAGGTCGCGGACCAGTACTTCGCCAGGGCGGCTGACTTCGAGGTCGACGGTCTTGCCACCGGCCATCATCTGCAATTTTACGGAGTTTCCGTTGGAAGCCCATATCCTGATGCCGTTGTTGGCCTGCACGGTCAACAACTCGGATTTCTGGTAATACCGTTCTTCGCGGTTGGAGCGGTCGGTTTCGTAGCGGAACAGGCAATAACCGCGAAAGGTCGCATTCAGGGTCACCGGGTAGGCGGAACCGCCCTCGAAAAGAACCAGCTGCTTTGAATTGGCCGGAGCGGTACCCTGTGCGGGAACTGTCAGGTCGGTTTCGGCACCCGAGGGGGCAGCGGTAAGGGCCGTCGCCGCTCCTTCGGCCGAGAGTGTTTCGCCTCCGACGGACAGGTGCACGTCCGCCCCGCGGGTCGGATCGTTTTTGAAGAGGTCGGCGACGAAAATCTTGACGTCGCTTTGATCATCGCCCGAAAGATCGACGAACAGATCCTGACCGAGTTCGATCACTCGGGTGCCGAGCGGCGTATCGACCGTAAGCGCCGGTGAAGTCGCCTTGACGACCACCTGATAGACACCCGAAGGCGCGGTTACCCGCAGGATATCGCCCGTATACACCCGTTCCTTGAAATCCGCGCCGCTCACCTCGTAGGTGGCGGGTGTCCGCGCGTCGGCTGTCTCGTTTCCTTTCGGGATGGCGTTCAATATCTTTCCCCCGAAATACACACCGGCAACGAGGACCAGAATGACCAGAATCGCGGCTATCAGGCCGACGGCGATCTTGGCGGTTTTTGGACCCACGAAAAAACGGTCGGAAATAGGACGGGTCGGCATGAGGTCCTTGAGGGGAATCGGTGTTTCCTGTATTTTGAGGTTTTTATAGAGGGCGATGATCTCGTTGCTGTTGAGCCCCAGGTATTCGCAGTAATTCCGCAAAAATCCGAGTATATAGGGTTCGCCGGGGAAAACGGTAAAGTCTTCCTTTTCGAGGGCTTCGAGATATCTCCGCGTAATATTCGTTTCCCGGGACACCTGGTCGATGTCGAGACCCCGGGCTGTACGGGTTTCCGTCAGTTTTTTTCCGAACGCTTCCATTTTTTTCACTCCATTATTCTATAAACAAGAAATCATTGAACATATTCGCTGAGGCCGGAGAATCGTACACGAAGCGGTTGTCCAGAATTCCCTGATTGAGGGAATAGCCCGAAAAGTCGAAACGGACCTGATCGCCCGAAATCGTGCGGGCATCGATCCGGCGGACCAGCAGGGTCGAGGGATTGATCATGAGCCGGATGGTCCGGAACATTTCGGTGGTACTGCGCCGGGAAAGGGAAAGGACGACGACCATCTCGGAGGAGTTTTCCTCGAGACCGACGGGATCGGGACCGGTTTCGTACGAAATGGAATAATAGCGCTTCATCAGGGACATGCCTTGCGGCGTGGCGAGCGAGGCCCCGGAGGTTCCCGCGCTTTTTTCGACGGACTGGTTCAGGACCACGTTGTAGGCAGGCAGATAAATGGTGAGCACTTCGCCGTTGAACACGATGGTTTGCTGGTCCGGGTTGCTGAAATCGATGCGCAGGAGGTTGGGTTTCTTGAAAACGACCCGGCCGGACATGGATTCGCTCTTGGATCCCGAACCGGCGGAAATGGATATGTTTGCGGAATAATCCTTGAGATTGGCATAGACATCGGATACGGTCGAAAAAAAGGAATCGGCCGTCGTGATGGTCTGGGCTCCGGCTGAAAGGACGCTCGCGGCCATGCACAACAGCATTGCTGAAACATAACGGAACATAGACTTACTCATCCTGCCAGTAAAGCAGAAAGAGCGTATTCCGTCAATTGTATCACACGGCCGGCAAACTCGACTCGGCGGCGATGATCTCGGCGAATTCCTTCCCTTCCATTATTTCCTTGTCGAGCAGCCGGTTGGCGATGTACTCGAGCAGGACTTTCTTTTCGGCGATCCGCGCCTTGACGGCTTCGTACCGCTCGTTCGTGATCCGGGCGATTTCCTCGTCGATGTACTGCTGGGTCGACTCGGAATAGTCGCGTACCAGTTTGGGATCGACGCTTCCGTAACCGGCGCCGTGCTGGCTGAGGGCGACGTTGCGGAAACGCTTGCTCATGCCGTAATCGGTGATCATGCGGCGGATGATTTCTGTCGCGCGTGAAAGATCGTTCGAAGCGCCGGTCGAAACCATGTTGAACTGGATCTGCTCGGCCGCGCGTCCCCCGAGGAGGACGTCCACCTCGCCGAGGAGTTCCTGTTCGGTACGGAGGAAACGGTCCTCTTCGGGCATCTGCATGGTATAGCCGAGGGCGGCGATGCCGCGCGGGATGATCGAAACCTTGTGCACCTTGTCGGCACCTGCGGTGAAAGCCGCGGTGATGGCGTGGCCGGTTTCGTGGAAGGCGACGATCTTGCGTTCGTCTTCCTTGATGACGCGGCTTTTCTTCTGGAGTCCGGCGATGCCTTTTTCGACGGCTTCGTCGAGATCCACCATCGCGACTTCCTTGCGGCCTGCTCGTACCGCCAAAAGGGCGGCCTCGTTGATGATGTTCGCGAGATCAGCGCCGGAGGAACCGCTCGTGGTGCGGGCGACGGCGGAAAGGTCCACGTCGCGGGAGAGCTTCACGTTCTTCGAGTGTATCTTGAGGATCTGTTCGCGTCCCTTGACGTCGGGGCGGTCGACGACGACCTGACGGTCAAAGCGGCCGGGACGGAGAAGGGCGGGATCGAGCACGTCGGGGCGGTTGGTCGCGGCGAGAAGGATGAGACCGGTCGAGCCGTCGAAGCCGTCCATCTCGACCAGCAACTGGTTGAGCGTCTGCTCGCGCTCGTCGTTCGAGCTCATGACGTTGTTGCGCGACTTGCCGATGGCGTCGAGCTCGTCGATGAAAACGATGCACGGGGCTTTTTCGCGGGCCTGCTTGAACAGGTCACGGACGCGGGATGCGCCGACGCCGACGAACATTTCGACGAAGTCGGAGCCCGAGATGCGGAAGAAGGGTACGCCGGCCTCGCCTGCGACCGCACGGGCAAGCAGGGTTTTACCCGTACCGGGAGGTCCGACAAGCAGGACGCCGCGCGGAATCTTTCCGCCGATATCGGTATATTTTTTGGGGAATTTGAGGAAGTCGACGACTTCGATCAGCTCGTCCTTGGCCTCGTCGACGCCGGCGACGTCGGTGAACCGGGTGGTCACCTTGCCCTCCTCAACCGCGGCCGAACGGGTCTGGCCGGCCGAGAAGATACTGCCTCCGAGACCGCCACCCATGCCGCCGCCCATGCGTTTCATCAGGAAACGCCACATGAAGAAGAATATGGCGAACGGAAGGATCCATTGGAATATGAAGTCGAGGATGAAGTTGCTTTCCTGCGCCTGCACCGCATAGGTTACCTGCATGCCGTCAAGCAATTTGATGAAGTCGTCCGTCAGGATGCCGACGGTACGGTAGGTCTTGCCGCGAACGGCGGGAGGAGCGAGGAAATCGAGGACGCCCTGTGCGTTGCCGGTCGTCGATGAAAGGCTGCCGGTCGAAGCGACGCTCCCGGTAAAATAGGTCGAGGAAATCTGGACATCGGTAATTTCACCCGCGGAAATGCGCGCCTTGAACTCGGAAAAAGGAACGAGCGAATCGGATTTCGAAACCATGTAGTAGTTTACGATCACCATGACCGCGAAAACGGAGAGCAAAATTGCCCATACCGGTATCTTCGGGAAGGAAGGTCGGTTTTTTTTGTCAGGAGATCCCGGTTCGGGACTCATTTTGAAAAAATTGAAGGGATCATCCTGCTTGTTGCTACTGCTCATAACTCTTGTTAAACCGCCTTTTATCAATAATACGTAAATTACCGCCCTCCGTCGAGTAATTTATAAATCAATTTTTTTTTCCTATGGCTTTTTGGCGTGAATTCCTCTAAAGTAGGAGATAGCGATGCCGATATGGTAATCAGGGGTGTATGCTACCGGACCATATTCTAGCAGGAACAGGGGGGCGTTGTGGGTTACAATCAGGCATTAAGCGCATATCGCGAGACGCGCGTTCGGACAGCCAGTCAAGGTACTTTGATCATCATGCTCTATGATGAAACCATCAAACAAATCGGGGCGGCAATCACCCTGATGGACGAAAAAAACAAGATCGAACCCTCACGGATCGAAAAAATCAATAAATGTATCGTTAAAAGCCAGGAAATCATCACCGAACTGATGGCCTCCCTCGACATGGAAGCCGGCGGCGAAATTTCCCGCAATCTCCTTGCGCTGTATACCTTTTTCAACCAGCAATTACTTGAAGGCAATATCGAGAAGAACGCCGAAAAGCTCGCCTTCGTCAAAAGCATGATGGAACAGCTCCGGCTCGCCTGGGTCGAAGTCGTCAGCACCACCGCAGTACCGGCCCCGCTCCAGAACGTACCTGCCGGCATAAATCTCGCGGGTTGACGGAAGCGGCATGGCACGGCAGGATTTGACACAGGAACAGATCGACGAACGGATGGCGATCCTCAAGCGTTTCCGGCAGCTGCTCGAACAGCAGCGCTTCAAGTTCCGCGAATATCTCGTCGTGCTCGAAAAACAGGCCGACATGATCGGTGCGGACAACATCGATGCGATGCTGGCCCATACAGAGATAGAACAGTCCATCGTGTCCGAAATACACACCATACAAAAAGTAATCGACCCCCTCGAGGACATGTACCGCGTCGCCCATCCCGAACAGAGCGACGCGGAAATTCCCCGGCTCAAGGCCGACCTCGGCCAGCTCCGCACCGAAGTCCTCGCCCAGAACGAAAAAAACCGCACCCTTCTCAAATCCCACATGCAGGTTCTGCGCCAGAAGGTCGTATCGATAAAAAACCCCTATTCCAAACGCTCCAGCGTATACGCCTCCGACTCCCAGACCGCCTCGATCATCGACATAAATCAGTAAGCCTCTTCCCGTCCCGCTTGAGGGGGTAGTGGAAAAGCCCGGAAGCCCAAGCGGGATGAAGGTTAGTATACCTACCGGTAGGTATAGTACTTTCGGAAAAACCACGGGCTGAGGACTTTGGAACGAGGGGGCCCCGCGTCTATATTACATTCATAAACGATTTTTCGCTTTCAGTGCGAATTGGCTGTCCGGGACGCGGTGAAAATCAATGCCGAACGTTTCCGCAGGCCAAAGGCCGAGGACCGAGTAAGGCATTGATTTTCACTTCGCTGGGACCCGGACAGCCAATTCGCACCGGTTAGCTGGACCCCCCTTTTTATGCTATAATCCCTGCATGAAGAAACCTGTGTATGTCCTGGATGCCTACGGGCTGATTTACCGTTCGTATTTCGCCTTCATCAGCAAGCCGCTTACGAATCAGGAAGGGAAGAATATTTCGGCCGTTTTCGGGTTTTTCCGCAACCTGCATGCGCTGATGAAGCAGCATTCGCCCGAACTGTTCGTCGCGGCCTTCGATTCGCGCACGCCCACGTTCCGGCACGAACTGTACGACGAATACAAGGCGAACCGGCTGAAAACCCCGGAAGACCTTCACGCGCAAATACCTATTATAGAAGAAATACTCCTCGCGCTCGGGATATCGCTCCTGCGTCAGGACGGCTTCGAAGCCGACGACATCATCGCGACGATAGCGGTGAGGTGCAAGGCCGAGGGCCGCAAGTGCGTGATCATTTCGGGCGACAAGGACCTGATGCAGCTGGTCGGCGGTTCCGTGTCCATACTGAAACCGGGGAAGACGGGCGGCTGGGATGCGGTCGACGAGGACGGGGTCCGCGCGGAATGGGGCATCGGGCCGGAACTGATGCTCGACCTCTTGTCGCTCACCGGGGACGCGTCGGACAACGTGCCTGGCGTCAAGGGCGTGGGCGACAAGACTGCGTTGAAACTCCTTGCCGAATACGGAACCCTCGACGGCATTTACGCCCACGCGGACGAACTGAAAGGGGCGATAGGCGCGAAGATCATCGCCGGCAAGGAAATGGCATATTTTTCGAAAAAACTGATAGCGCTCTGCGAGGACGTACCGATAGATGAGGACTTCGAGGTCTGGTCGTGCACAACGCCCGACCGGGTCGCGGCCTCGCGCCTTCTGATGCGCGAGGGCATGCCGACCGTCGCCCGGCTGTTTGCGGGAAACGCGGCGGATGGCGTTGCTGACGGAGGAGCCGGAAACGCGGACGGTTCCGGTACGGGTGGTGTTGCGGGCGGGAGCGGCGGATCGAACGGTTCCGGCTCGAGTGGCGAGGGACGCAGTTCGGGGAGCCGCATCACCGGAGGGCAAATTCTGACGGCACCGCTGTCGAACGACCTGCCTCCGACGGACCTTGCCGAAAATAAAGGAAATTACCGCGCGTTGACCGATCCCGACGAACTGAAAGCGATGGTCGATGCGGCTCTCGCGCAAAAATATGTCGCCTTCGACTGCGAAACCACGGGACTGGACGTGCTCAACGACACGCTTGTCGGCTTTTCGCTCTGCCTCAAGGCGGGCGAAGCGGTCTACGTTCCCGTTCGGGGACCGGCGCCCGAACTGGGCGAAACGGCGCATCCCCTGATGGACGAAAAAAGGGCTGTGGCGGAAATAGCACGCCTTTTCAACGCGCCCGGGCTTCTTCTCGTCGCCCATAACGGCAAATACGACTATCAAATACTCAGAAGGCGCGGTGTATTCGAGCGGATGCGCTGCCGCCTCTTCGACACCATGATCGCCGCCTGGCTCCTCGACCCCGACTGGGCCTCGTTCGGCCTCGAGTCGCTCGCGACCAGCCAGCTGGCGCTCAAGACCATCGCCTACCACGATATCGTGCTGAAGGGAAAAACCTTCGCGGACGTGCCTGTCGCCGAAGCCGCGCAGTACGCGGCCGAGGATGCCGACCTGACCCTCCGGCTCTACGAACGCTTCGCGCCGAAGCTGAACGAAAACAGTCTTTCGAAACTGTTTTCAAGCATCGAAATGCCGCTCGTACCCATCATAGCCGAGATGGAACTCGAGGGAATCAGGCTCGTGAAGGAAGAACTCGGGGCGTTCTCGGTCGAACTCGTCGGCGAGATCGCGAAAGTCGAGAAGGAAATATTCGAAATCGTCGGTCACGAATTCAACATCGCCTCGCCGAAGCAGCTGCAGGAAGTCCTGTTTACCGAACGGAAGCTGAGCCCCGGCAAGAAGACGAAAACCGGCTTTTCCACGGATACCTCGGTGCTCGAGGACCTCGCGTCCGAGGATATCGTGCCGGGAAAAATCCTCGACTACCGGGGACTGGCGAAACTGAAATCGACCTACGTAGACGCCCTACCCGCCCTCGCGGACGCGAACGGCCGGGTGCACACGAGCTTCGTGCAGACGGGAACGGCCACCGGCCGGATTTCGAGCCGCGACCCGAACATGCAGAACATTCCGGTGCGCGACGACAACGGCCGCCGCATCAGGGCGGCCTTCCGCGCGAGCGAAGGCTTCGAGCTGATATCGGCCGACTATGCCCAGATCGAGCTTGTCATCCTCGCGCACCTCTCCGGCGACCCGAACCTCGCTGACGCTTTCCGGTCGGGCATCGACGTGCACCGCCGCACGGCGAGCCTCATATTCGGCGTCGACACGGACGTGGCCAAGACGATCAACTTCGGCGTCATGTACGGCATGAGCGCCTTCCGGCTCGCGAACGAGCTGCGCATCCCGCGCGGTCAGGCAGCCGGCTTCATCAATACCTATTTCGCCACCTATGCGGGCGTCGCCTCCTTCATCGCAGAAACCAAGGAGAAAGCCCGCCACGACGGTTACGTTGAGACCATCATGGGCCGGCGCCGCTACATCCGGGCGATCAACAGCTCGAACAAGCTCGAACAGGCGGGAGCCGAGCGCATCGCGGTCAACACGCCGATCCAGGGTTCGGCTGCCGACATCGTCAAGACGGCGATGATCAGGGTGGACGGGGCCTTGCGCGCGGCACAATTCCAGGCGCGAATGCTGCTGCAAGTACACGACGAACTCATCCTCGAGGCCCCCGTTTCCGAAGTTGCGCGCGTTCGGGATCTCGTCAAGAAAGAGATGGAATCGGTCATCGAACTGACGGTCCCGCTCCATGTCAGCGTGGAATCAGGCAATTCATGGGGGGATTTCCACTGATGGCAACTGCGGGGAGCACTGCCGGTTTAGTGATCGGGCTGACCGGCCCGATGTGCGCCGGCAAAAACCGCGCGGCGGAGATCCTCGAACGAAACGGTTTTGCCGTCGTGGACGCGGATGTTGTGGCCCATGAAGCGATCCTGGACGTGCGGGATGCCGTCGTCGATGCTTTCGGCGGTCTTGCCCTCGAACGCGGGCTCCAGCTGCTTGCGCAGGACGGCACCATAAACCGGCGCGCCCTCGGCAGCCTGCTTTTTTCCGACCCCGCACTCCTCTCGAGGCACGAAGCGATCATCTATCCCCGGATAAACGCGCTTCTCGACGCTTTCATCGATGCGCACCGGAGTCAGGGAGTCGTGATAAACGCGCCGCTTTTGCACAAATCTCCGGTTCTCGAACGCTGTTCATTTGTGATATTCGTCGATGCCTGCGCTCCAATGCGCCTTTTCCGGGCCCTCGAGCGCGACAAACTGCCGATTCGGCAGGTTTTCGCACGATTTTCGGCTCAAAAGAATCTCTTTGCTCAATACCGCGAAAAAGATGTCGATATTCAGAAGGTATACAACCGGGGAAGCATCAGGGCTCTAGAAAAAAGGCTCGAGAGACTCCTCGCAAGTCGTGAATATTGAGGTTTTTTATGGAACAAAAAAAGATCTTCTGGATAGTAATCGCCGTCAGCGTTTTTCTGCTGGTCATTTTCGGTACGGCCATTGTTCTCTACTGGCCGTCACGAAGCACCGGGACAAGCCTGCAACAAGCGGCGGTTTTGACTCCCGCGAACGGTACCAACGGTTCAGGCGGAACGTCGCCGAACCAGATAGACCCCGATGCGTGGGTACGAGAACCGGGAACCACACCCGGTCTTGACGCCAATGCCACGCCTCCCGGCAACATCAACCTCACGATCGTGAACGGAGACAATGCCGGAGCCAATTACGGCATCGTCGACGTCAACGGCTTGACAAAAGCCCCTGCGCCCGTCGAAACCTCGGATGCGGTAAAAACGGCCGTCGATCCTTCCGGGCAATCAGGCCAAACTACCGTGACCTCGAAAGCGGGGACGACGGACAGCGGCGCGATACTATCCAAAACAACCACCGTCAAGACCGAGATGACCGTCCAAACTGCGGCCAAACCGGCCGCTGTCAAAGCTTCGCCGGCCGTAAAACCGGCAGCCCAAAAAACGGTTCTCGTCACCGAATATTGGATACAAACAGGTTCGTTCTCGAACAAGATAAATGCGGAAAAGGCGCGCGACACGCTGACCGGCCGTTACCTGAAAGCCGAGATATTCACCAAGGAAGTTTCCGGCAAAACTTCATACCGTGTCCGGGTAGGTCCATATAAATCAAAAACCGAATCCGATTATTGGCTCGGCACGGTCAAGGAAATCCCCGAATTTTCGGGAAGCTACGTTTCCGAAGTAAAAACAAAAAAATAACCGCCTAACTGTCAGTTTTTTCCGGCATAAACCCATTTTTGCCGGAAAAAACAGGCATGCGTAATCCACCTTTTTCAATTCCAAAAACCATTCGGTTCATCCCGCTATTCTTCATGACCGCAGTCCTGCGAGCGACGGAACCCTCGATTTCATTCAGCCAAACCGTCATTTACCCGGACAATGCGGAGTCGAAAGCAATGGTACGGTCTAATCTGGTTGATGGGTTTATTCTTTTAGAAAGCAGCGCAACCCTGCCCCGATTATCTCCGAATGTCGAATCTGCCGGATTTACCGCAAAACCCCTTCCCGGTTTTCGCCTGTATGGAGGGTCGATTCTTGCCTCAGGATTGCCGATGCGGGCCCGCTCACCGGTATTTTCCCTGTATAGACCGTTCTATACCCCTGTTTCAACCCTTCGCGGACCGCTTTTCAAAAACAGCGAAACGGGCGATACCCTGCATGCTGCGGCTGAATTATCGGTCCGGAATACAAGAATTGCGGCGCTGACGAATCTGGCTCATGAGTCGACGGATCCTTCATGGATTCTGCTGTCACAGGCGATTCCCGCATTCGATGCGGACGATGCGGCCATAACCGTTTCGGCGCTAGCCGCTACACGTACCAGAACCGCTGCGGCAAGCACATCGGATTCCTGGTTCCTGTCCGATATTCCACTGCCTGAAACACGAATTTTCATGCCCGGTTTGGAAATTCTGGTCGCCAAGCGGAACTTCAGCGGCAGCTGCGCCGGCTTTCTTGATCTGGGGAACTTAATCTCCCCGGCGGGTGCGATCAGGACAGAGGGGGCTTTCAGCCTGCACGGGTTTTCATTGGCCGGTGGTATGTACCGCGCAGCCGGCAATTTCGAAGATCTTGACGGTTCCAGGAACAGCGTGATTGTCCGCCTTTTCACCGCTCCTTCGATCATCATTACCATCGGAGCTGATTCCGGAAACGAGCTCAAATGGGGGGGGATCCTTGTAAACGACACCGTCCGACGTGAAAAATACCATGATAAAGATATGGCCGTTGTTTCAGGGGGTACAGGGCTTCAACTTGAAACACGCCTGACCCGGTCTGAAATACGGGTGATGAATAAAGGTGACGAAACAGAGTTTGCAGGCGGTCTGTTTCTCGGTAATTTCCTGTATCCTTCCTTGAAATTGGAACTGCAGGCAAAAACGGTTCAAACACGATTGACGGAGAGTATCAAAAAAGAATCCTCGCTTTCGGGCAAGTTTTCGGTAGTTCCAGTGCGGTGGTTTTCCGGAAGCCTCTCGGGTACCGCCGGATGGACGACCGCACATGATGACATGGATTATTCGGTTTCCCTATCGTGCGGTTTTTTGATGAAAAAAGTACGTCAAGAGTGGAATCTCGGCGCAAAAATAACCGGGGGGAACACCGGCGAAGGGCTTACCGGCAGTGCGTTCCTCAAAGTTCTCCTCCACTGACCACCCTTGCAACTCATCGTTTTTTCCGATATACTGCAATTGATTACATGTTTATGAAAACATTTGCGTTTATCGCAAAATCAATAATGAGTGAGGTACAGAAATATGAGTATTGAT
>JFJP01027678.1_pt1 | contig 12780 bp, 15 predicted proteins | sample 431651 | NCBI WGS metagenome assembly JFJP01 (sample SAMN02602958, study PRJNA72255) | Microbial mat metagenome, whole genome shotgun sequencing project. | biome: fresh water; feature: sink hole; material: water; isolation source: purple microbial (photo- and chemosynthetic) mats found in... | reverse complement strand
AATTATACAAAGAAGTATTTTGAAAAAGTTGAAGAATCTTATAAAGCCATTGCTTCTCCATTCAATCGATTTTTGTTTGAAAATTTGGGACATGAAGGTAAATTAACAAATAAACAATACCATTATCATATTCACTCATTTTTAGGAATACAAATGATGGAGAAATCCCATAATAAATTTATTGATTTAGAAGAAATTTATGATCTTCATTATGATTTGTATCAAGAAGCTTTACATAACCCTCAATATGAGAATTCAGCCCAATTAACTGAAAGAAGAAATAAATTAAAAAGCATTCAACAGGTTTTTCTTAAAAAAAATAAAGGAAGTTTTCTAAAATTATTGAAGAATTTTTTTTCTTTCTGAAGGCTATTTTGGAAAGATGCTCTTTTTTGCTTAGAAAAGCCAATGAACAAGAATTTTATATCAGATTTTACAAGAATATGATGTGTTCAGCTACAATTGATTGCTCCTATTATTTCGAAGATCAAACAGGAAAAGTTACTCCAAAAAACAAATATTTTATGACCAATTTAATGACCTCTCTGGCAATTAATTTACCTGATATTTTCCAAATTCAATCAGAATTCGGATTTTTTTTAGTTAGTTCCAATAAAAATGAATTAAAAACTGGATTTATGCTCGGATTTCAAAGACAATTCATTCTACCAATCATAAAAATGATTGACTTGAAAGTTTATTATAAAAACAAATATTATTTCTTAAAGTTGAAATTTAAGTTGAATTTTTCTTTGAATAATCAGAAAAACACAATGGGAATAATGTTAGGAAAATCAACAGAAACTGGGTATTATTCATTTATAAATTAGGATTTTATTTATTAATCAAAAGAACGTTTCAAATGAATTTAAATCTATCAGATGATGGCATCACTCCAATCTTTTCTTTCAATAAACCTTTAAATGAAAACTCTGCAAGTTTTTAAAAAAAATTGTCTGTGAAAAAAAAATTTAATCTTTTTTAAAAAAAGTTATCATTTCAACATTAATCACTTCTGATGAATTCAAAATCAATCCTACCTTCATATACAACATAAAAAAATACCAAATAAAATCGAAAACTGATATAGATCTTTCAAGCAATGCAATTGATCTTTCTCAAACATTTATTAAAAAAATCAATAAAACATTATCACTTCAATATGTAACCCATCAATCAAATTAAAAAAATTCATTAATTTAATAAAATAATAGGGAGTTAATGCAAAGGTGAGATTCGCAAGTGAGAGAAAATTTCATTTCCAAATTCACAATTTCATTGGAGTCAAATATAATTTATCCAAAGTTTCTTTTGTTGAAATTGTGCATAATTTAGGCATGGGACAAAACGGAATTACATTAAAGTTTTTAAATTTTTATTTATTTCTTTGTTAAAATTTTGTTTTGTTTTCTTTTAGATTTTCGAGATATACTTTCAAACTTGAAATTCCTTTCAATTTTTCTGATTTACCAACAATAAGAGGAGTCGCATTTCAATCCTTTGTTTTCGGAACATCTGCAGTTTTAATAAAATTGGCTGATTGGATCAAAAAAAAACATCCAAGGAGAAGAATAAAACTTGAAAAAACAAACAAAATCAGACTTATTGAACATAGAAGCGGATATAATATGTTTGTGAATGATGTTCATCAAATTGCAGATAAATCATTCAACAAAGAAAAAAAGATGATTCTTAAGTAATTAAAAAACCATAAATAAATGAAAAATAATGTAATTAATTTTCATAGCAATAAACAAGGAGTGATCATATTGAAAGCATTTTATGGACATCAAGAGAAAATTAAAGAAATAATGAAAAAAGAAAAACTAAAAAAAGTTGATGTCGCTGATCTTGAAAATTTCATTACGAAAGAAACTACAGACAAAATAGAATATTTTAATGAAAATGATCTATTTTCAGAAATACTTGACGTCAGAATTGTGCTTCAAAATTTTGTGAAAAATTCTTCTTTGCAATTTAAATTTGAAAATCTCAAAAAAATACCAGGAATTTTCAATCCTTGCATCGAAGAGAGCAATAGCCCTTTCCTTTTCATTAAGTAATATAGTTAACAAAAGATTGAAAATAAATACAATTTTTAAAAGATATATTTATGGAAAACAAATCAAGTTTGTGGTTTTAAGGAAAGATGATGAAAGATGTTTGATTGGGAAGATGAGTGAAATAACAGTTTTTTCATTGATTGATTATATTTTTAAGAAATTGTATTAAAGATAAAATTTAGCAATTTAGTGAATTTCTGGCATTAAATTTTTTTTCTTTCTGTTTTAAAATTTCTGGATGAAAAACAGTTTCTTGATTGAATTAGAACAAGATAAATTAGATTATTCATTTTTCTTTGTTAAATTCAAAAGGTTTAACTTTTTAATAAAATTTATTGAAAGAAAAAAAAATTATTAGAAAAAAAAATCATTTTATAATCTTTTTTTCTTTCTATATATTTATAACTTTTCAAAAATAAAATCTGCTCAAAACCACATAATGAAACTTTTTCATTTAATCTCTTTTTTGTCATTCATTTCGTTAATACAAAACTCTCACATCTATTCCAAAGACCCAATCATAGACTATTCAAATGCAGGCTTCTTTTCTTCTCTAGGGATTCCCTTTATGTTGAGTTCCTCTTTATCATCAAATGAATATCTCAATTTAATAACATCATTCAGCCTCCATTCTCAAATTCAAAGCACACCCTCTCCCTATTCTATTTCAGAGTATTTTACTCCTTCATTTTTATTTATGAAGCTTTCATCATATTCATCAGAATGTCAAATTGCTTCATTAAAAACCACAGCTTATGCTTATACAAAATCAGTCGATTCGACCAATTACATAATCAGATTTCAGGATAACCAGAATAATTTTATTGGATTAAATTCAGGTTTTTGGTACGTTCTATGGATTAACATCACTGATCCTATTGTTTTTAATATGCAAATTCCGAACAAATTATTACAAATTCAAATGTCCACGGTTTCTTCCACAAGTGATAATTATATTAATTATGATATAAATCCTGTGATCTCAGTTTTCCAATTATTGGACCCACCAGTTGCTACTTTGCAAACTACTCTCTCTTTTGAGAATTCAGGCAAGCAAAATATTTTATCAGTCAATAATTTGGTTTATATTGGTAAAAACCTTCTTTTTAATTTTCTTTATTGAACTTTTTTACAAAAATAAAAAGATGTAACATCTCACGTCCTTGTGAAAAATGCAGCAAAAATAAATTATTTCCTCTCTGATAACTCTTTTAAGTTTAACGGTGAATGCATATCAGTCGGCAAAACAAGCTCTCCATCAATTGTAGCCCTCCCCACATACAACTATACCTGCATTGTAAACTCTCAAGATAACTCCATCACATTCTCATTTTCCAACATCATAGACAGCACTTTCTCTCTAAGGATAAAAGTTATGATATTGAACCCATCAAGAGTGGTGAAATCAGCACATATAAAAGCTTATTTATTATATGGAAAACAAGGAATAATAGCTGAAACTGGACAGACGGATCCTGTTCTAAATACTGTGAATTTACCTTTATCTTTAATAAAATTAAATATAGCTTGGAATATTAATCCAGCTAATTCAAGTTCATTCCCATTTACAATGAAAATAGTGAGAAGTGATTCTATAATTCCTGCGTATTTTCCTTATAACTCATTTGTCTTGAACTTTGCAGTTCAAACTTCAACACCTGCTAATATGAAAATTAGAGTTAATCTGGATTTAATGACAGAACCAGGCGCGGTATTTCTTATTGGATCGATTAGTGAAACTTTGCCGAGTTATGATTCAAATACAAAGGTCAGTTGTGTTTTGATTTCAAACGACGATAGCAAGAGAAAAATACAATGTATTGGTGTTGGAACTCTTGTAAGCACGGCAATTTACCAAATTGGCTTTAAAATGTAAACTAAACTTTAATCTTTTATTAAAATACTTCAACTTTTATTAAAATTCTTAGTTATTATTTTAATATTTCTTTTTTATTAAAATAATTAATTTTTACTGAAATAAATTTGCTTTTTAAGGGCCTTTCCTTATGATTTTTATACCAATCCTCTGGTGATTCAAGACAAATTCGGAGTTATATACGTTGAAACCTTTAACTCTTACACCAACGATTACGATAGCAATTATCTAATCCCAAAGACAAGTCCTCAAAATATTCAATCAATTGCTTCAATCAACAATAAAAATTGGATACCATCCACTCCATCCTATCAAAAAACTCCAGTCAGCTCTCAATTAATTTCTGCAACGATAGCAGATCCCAGTGTTTCTGGCCATTTTGGAATCTCTTCAAGTTCTGATTCTCAAAGATTGATCTTTTCTTTACATGCCCCCTTTTCTGATATCACCTCAAGTGCTTCAACCATTAACACTGAGATTTTGAATTCAGCTGGACTTTATATCATGTCAAATAACATTTTTCCACAAACTCCAACAACAACTGCTGCATTCGAAGATAGCACAGGAACAACAGATGCTTCAATATCAGTGTCAATGAGTTCCAGTTCAACAGCTGATATAACTTATGGATTAATAACATTCAGTGCTTCGAATTCAAATGGATTATTAAAAGCTTTTGCAGCAACAGCTATTGATAAAATATTTGCCATTAAGCCATTTTCTATTACAAAAACCTGTTCAATCTATTCTGATAGCTCAAATTATGATTTTTATTTGATTGGAGTCGATGGAATCAGAGGAACTTATAATCAAAAGACTTTTAATAGCTATTCTTTGGTTAATGTTCAGTGTATTTCTCACTCAGCATTTGCCGGCTTAAAGTTTTCAATTTCAAACTTTTGGACAGGAAATTCAGAGAGCATTGGCTCTTTAAAAGGAAATGCATTTCCTGCTTTGTTATATATTTCAGGAACTTTGACTCCTTCTGAATCCGAAAACGTGAAAAAACTGGCTGTGTTCTTCCAAAATGTTGAACCTTATAGTTCATTACAGAATTATAACAATGAATATTATATGGCTTGTACTACATCGGACGCCAAATCAAATTGTTCAGGGGTTATCAATTCCTATCCAGATTATATCAACTATATGACAATGAACAAGGTCGAATTCACTATCACAAAACCTACATATGAATTCAGCGCAATAATCCCACTCAAAACCAAAGTCAATCAAGGAGATATTTATTTATATTTTGCAACTATGACTATTTCTTCATATTATTCAACTTCTAAGCCCTATCATCAGATTCTTTCAGCTTCTAAGCTATATTCTTGGAGTTTTACACCTAGCAGCTCAACTATTTCCTATCCTTTCTTAATAGCAGGCTTAAGCCAGCCTAATTATGGACTTGATGCAACCTGTGACACTTGCTATCCTGGTAATGTTGTTAATGTAAATATGAAAATCGGACATACTGATTCAGGAGGCGTTCTCAGAGCTAATGATGCCACCAATTTCGCTGCTGGCTTTACTTATATAAGTGACACGAATCTTTTAACAAGTTCAAAAGCTTATATTTTAGCAAGTTCAACAGCTTTTACATCAAGTTTTTCAAGTTCAAGCACTAATCCATGTTTAACGTTCGACTATTATTACGATACAACTTTAGCACACAAATATGGATTTTTTTGTCCTATAATGACAGGAAACATTATCGTAAGTTCAACTATTGGGCTCACCAAAATAAAACTCCCATTTAGTTTAGGAAGAAAATTAAATGGAGTGGGAATTTTTTCGTTAAATAATGGTAACTTAGCATCAGCAGCGTTAGATCAAGGAATTATGGCTAATAAAGGAATAATCACAATTCCTAGTTTTAGTCCAATTAAATTTTATAAAGGGGCATTTCAGGTGAGAATTACTTGGAGCTTTCAAACAACTAATCCTATTTCCGACTATAATTACATCAAAATTACGCTATCACGTAATTAAAACTTTTTTTAGTTTGTTTAAATAATTATTTTTTATTTTAGAAAACAAATATTTCAGTTCAAGTAGTACTTCTTATTGCATTTTGCAGTATGCATCAGGTTTATCAGTCTCACATAATTGCACAATTACTAATGAAAACTCTTTGAACTTCGGATACATCATCAATACATTTCAAGCTATTCCAGCTGGTAAATTTGAAATCTCTCATTATGGAATAAATAGCAATAATATGGATGGAAGTGATACAAGTTTCAATGTGCAACTTTTTTCGACACAAACAAATGATGAAAGCTCTATCATTGATCAAACAACGACCACTGGTTCAATAGTGTATATAAACTCTGGAACGATATCTCCGAGTTTAACATTAACAGTTAAATTCAATAATTATAACTCTCGATCAAAAACTTATTTTGATCTTGGTTTTCAAATAAATAAAAGAGGGTTATATCAAACAGAATACATTAATTTGGATTTATCAACGCTTGAGTCTGATAATTCAAATAATAGAGATTATAAATGCATTATCTTGAATTTCAACAAAGAAAAAACCTCCGATTTTATGTCTATTTCTTTCATTTCTTTTAAAGAAATTCTAATCAAACCGAAAAAAGATATTTTAACTTTCACGGAAGCTTATTATTTAAGATGTTATCATATAATTATTCCTTATGCTGGATTAGATCAGAATGGAACCTTTAATATAAGCGGATTTGTAGCGACTTCTGAAAATAATCCAATTATTTCGAGAGTGAGTTTTAATGTGAAAACATTCAATTACAGTTTGATGTTCAATTATTTTGAGTTGGAATTCAAACGAAAATTGCTTAGTTCACCTGGAAATAATCAGGATATGTTTTTCTCTTTGGTCTCAAGAAGCTTCAACTTAACGAGCTCATCGAGAATTATTGTTTGGTTTCCTTATTATTACCCGAGCTTTTTGAATTTGGATGGGAAAATTTATTGCCAAATCAATGAAATAGTAATTTTTTTCTCTCTCTTTCAAATACCTAATAATTAAAAACTAATCTTTATAAAAATAGAATGTTTATTGCGAAATTGATCAAATTCGAAGAGTTGTCATCAAATACCTACCCATGAATATTTTATCAGGGACTGTCTTCACTTTGAGAATAAATGGCCCAATGCAAGGTGTAGTAAAATATTATTCTCCATTTTACATAGCTTTGGATCTGAACGATGATGAAACCGACTACAATGAAATTGGTTCTCTCAGTGATATTGAATATACAATTTCAGCACAAAAAACTTTATTCCCTTTGATGATTTATTCAATAGTTTTCTCAAATAATCATATCAGAGATTCAATAAATTATAGTTTTAAGTTCCTTTTGCCCAATTCTTTAGGAATAGATCTTCTTTCCTCCTATACATATTTCCTTATCGATTTTCCTAGTTTCTTCAATATATTGTTAAATTTCACATCTCCCTCTTGTTCTCTTTATAATCTTGATGAGAAAATTCAGATTAATTATGCTCAATCCTGTTCTTTTTTTGGCTCTCAAATCAAAGTTATGATGGGTAAAGATTTGATTCAGGGCTATAATTATCATTTGCAACTGAATGGGATAAGAGGACCCTCATGGGAAACTTGTATCAGTCATAAATGGATTATTAATTTGATTTCTGGCGATCAAGAGATTCTTCTAGCTCGATCGTTTTATAATACGGAAAATTTAGGCTTAGAAAGCTATTATAAAAATCCTAATCAGAATTTGTTGTTTTATCAAGAACCGAGAACAAATTCCGAAATTACCAGTTATAAGATTACTCCAGGAGTCTTTTCATATCCTTTAGCAGTTGTTTCAGAATTAGAAGCCTTTGATAAAAGTTTAACTTTAAATATCAATGATAATAGCATTTTTACAAGTTATCCCTCAAATATTATAGTAAATCGATTTTTATTTTTTGGATTTTTATTGAAATTTTTTTATTTTTAAAAATTCTAGGCTTCCATGGGAAATTCACAAACTGCTTTCCAATTTTCGTGCAAACAAAACACCCCATATGGTATATATTTTCTTTCATTAGATAAGTCAGGTGATGGAAACTCTTATACGTCTTTGCCGATTCTGGAAATAAATGTGACTTCAATTCCTGTTGTATTTCAATTTGATGTGACAGTCTTTTCAATACCAATAGGTTCAAGCAATTTCATAATTTATGAGAAGGTCCCTGTTGAAATGCCAAATGATTATATTACTCTAATGTTTTCTTTAGCACCTGAAGAAATTTTAAAGTCTGGCTTGACTTTAAATCAAAATAATATTAAATTGGATAAAATTAATAAATTTGGCTTTATTTCAATCTCCAGCTCATTTAATGAAAGTTTTGTTGGGGTTTCAGTAAATTTGCAGGTAAGTTTAATAGGTCCAAATGCCAATTCTTATGTATTATCAACAGAGAGTTTTGTTTTAAACATAATTGCCAATCGTTCTTATTCTTTAAATGCTAGTTTAACAGCTAATTCCTACCCTCAAAACGTGTTAAATAGCACATTTACTATGAGTTGCAGTAATTCAGGAATAGGTTTTTATCAATTATCAAAAGAAAGTTGCCCATTTGAAGGGATTGATTCAGTTATTTCATTTGCTAAAAGCTTTTATTCGTTTACTGCATCCGAATTATGCCAAAAACAATTCGGGATTGTTTATTTTGAAAGTGATGGACTCATAAAAACTGTGAGTATAAGCAATTTAAGAGCCAATAAAAAATATGCAATCTTTGGATTTTGCCAAGATTTTGCTGGGAATTACAGTTCGATGGTTTATGCAAATTTCACTGGGAAGGATAATGGAGGTTTATTAATGAAAATGCGTTTCATTTTCCAAAGTAACTTGACTCAGATGAATAAAGAAAGAGTTTCATGTTTTTTAACAGGGTTATTGGGAATTCCTTACCAGAAGTAGTTTTTAATATTTATAGATAAAATTTTATTATTTTAATTTATTAACAGAGTCCTTACTTCTGATCGGGTTTATTGTCGAACATTGACTGCAAGCAGAATTCTTCAAACAAACACCACAACACTTCAAACTAACTCTATGATAAACAGCTCTCTCATAAACTCCACTGTCGATTATTATTTTCTTCCTATAGATGATAGAGAAATTGATAAAACATCAAAATCAATCTCTAATTTTTCAAATTATTCGGCTAATTTCATCAGTTGGCTCAATGGGAATCTTACAAGTTTGCCTCAATTACTCAATATTAGTGCAGCTTTTTCAATTCCATTTAATACGAATCCTATGTTTTCTACATCTTTCACCCTCAATATAACGGCATCTGACACATGGGTTCATATATCAGGATTAGGATTATCGTCAAATGGGTCGATATATTTGGAGATTTATGAAGGGTTTTTGTTTAATGATACCACTCCTACTTATCAACAAATTATAAATAATCAAAAATATGATTCAAGTGATGGGGTGAAATCTGTCCAAATTCAGTTTGTTTATGAAGAAAATAATGGTTTAAGCTATCATTTCACCAATTTGAGACCTCATAAATCATATATTATTGCATATTTCGGGACTAATGATAATCCAAGCTATCAAGATTTTTTAACGACGGAAATCAGGAAAGCAAACGTCACAACTTTGCTAAAGATTAAAGCTTCATTTGCAGAATGGATAAAGTTTTCTTGGATTTTGTGGATAATTTTAGAAGTATTATTGAATTTATAATCTTTTAAAGTTTTTTCAGCTTTTGTTTTTTTTTCGAAAAATCAAAAAAAAAAATATTAAAGATTTATTTGGAATTTTGGGAAATAAAATCCATTTTTTTTGAAAGAAGGGGGCTTTTTTTTTGTTTTAACTAATCGTAAAAATCTGATTTTGTTTTCATTTTCTTATATATTAAGTCTGTTTGGGATCTTGGCTCTTTATTTTTTCTCTACTTCCTTTCTACCAGCGTTCCAATTTGGGCTCTTTTTCTTTTGTCCGGGACCTAATACCACATTTGTAAATCTTCTTTTATATATCAGTCTTTTAAATGCTCTGCCTTTTGGTTTCTTTGCACTTCTTTCCATTTTATCAACCTTGGGGGTTTGTTTTCGCACCTTAAAGATAGAAAGAAATTAATATTTGGGTCAATTGAATGAAAAAGAATTGATTACTTTACCAGCACGAGCTAATGATCCATGCATTTTTCCTATATATTAACAAAAAATAAAAGAAATGGTTGTGACGTTGAGGATTTTGAAGAGAAAAAACGTACCCATTTTCGATTTTGTGATAAAGAAGAAGAAATCTAAATTTGTTTTGCTTAAAATGAATTAATTTTTTTTTTTTTTTTTTTAATTAATTTTATGTTTTTTTAATGCAATTCATTAATTAATTCTTTTTTATTATGCAATAAAAAAATTTTTTAAAAAAAAGTAAGTTATGAAGCTAATTCATCTTCTAAGTCATGCTCATCTCCAACTTTATAATCTTTTGCCTTTCCTGTTATAATGAAAAGCCAAGCAAAAGCACAAGAAATCGCAGGGATAGTCACTGTCATCCATCTGATAAAAGTTGGATCATTATCTTCAAAATATGGTGAATTCTAAAAATGTTAAATGCATAATTAAGAAAAAATTTTATAAAGAAAATTACTAAAACAAAAAACAAAACGATTCCATTCGCTACTTTATCACAGAAACTATAAGCTCCAAATACAAATGCCCCACTTGATCCTTTTAATCCAATAACTTCAGACTTTTAAAATTTTTATAAAATAAAATTGAGGGAGAAAAAAATATTAATACAATCAGAACTATCCCAGTATTTAAAGCTAAGGATTGTCCAAAGCCGTTTATCATGGCCACAGGATAAATAAGCCAATTAACTGATTTATCTAAGAACTAAATTAAAATTTAAAAAGATTGATGAGTTTAAATTGTTTTATTTACAATCATTGTAATTGAAGTCCCAATGATGCAAAGTGCTCCCAAAGAATAGGTTTTTTTTCTGTTAAAAACAATAAATTTTAATAAAATATAGTAAAAAAAATATAATTACCGGCCAATTTTGGAGTATAATCGATTAAGAAGCAAAGAGCCAAAGACTGAACACACATATAGAATCAAAGGGACAATAGCAAGTTCTTTTGGAGTGGCTTTATTTAAATCTGCGTCTGTAATATGTATCACATAAACAAGATAAAAATTGAACAAAGACTTGAAAATAAAAATAAAATCATGAAAAAAAAATATGAATTTTCATTATTTACGCTGGTAACATTGCAAACCAATCTGACACACATATAAACCAAGCCATATTGATAAAACATTGGTTGTTTGAACCAAAAACTCCAATGAACCCCTCTATCTGATAAAACGCTCGCCTGAACTGATTTCCTTAAGGAATTCCTGTGAGAAGAAGAAGAAAAAAAATTACAAAAAAAATTATTATGAAATATACGAGTGCTTCTCAAATTCAAATTCATCTTTCTCATTATTTTCATTTGAAATTTCATCAGATTTCCTGAGATCTATATTAACTAAATCTGTATGATCTTCTTGGCTTTCATAAATTTGAAGTTGATTCTTTTCATTTTCATTTCCTGAATTTTTTGTCTTCATATTTCTCAAATATTCTTTGATTTTTTTTGTAAAATCAGTGCAAGCTATTCATATATATTTATGAAAAAATAAAATTATTTGATTTTGTTTAAGAAAAGTTATGAATAAATACCTTGCGATAATTTTACTTCATTGACTTGACTTAAAAAGAATAAACTTGCAACTAGTCCCAAACCAATTATAAGATATGAAAGCACTTCAAATTGTCTAACAGGAGTTCTTTTGAATTAAAAATATAAAATCTTAAACTATAAAAAAAATAAAAAAATACTCTATAACAATGAATAAAATCAAGGCCATTAAAAGAACTGTGAAATTAGCAATATAAGTAAAGGTGTTTCTTAACCCATTTAATTTGTCTCTTCGCATTCTAGAAGAAGATAAACTTGGGACTAATGACATATGTGCGATCTGCAAGCTGGCCCATCCAACATTAAATAGAGAAGGAAACAAAATGTAATAAAACATCTTCATTCCTTGGCCATAAGTGTCGAACCATTCGCAAAACAAACAGGATTGAAAGATGAAAATATAGCAGATGCATACTAAAACCACTCCGAAAATATACCTTAAAAGAAGCAAATATTATTACATTTATAAAAGATAAAATTGGGTTTTTTTTTAATTAAAATGTATTACCATGGCATTCTTTTTCCAATCCTTGTATTTGTTTTATCTGATAAATAACCCACCAAAGGAGTAGCTATACCATCTGAGATTTGACCAGACAACAAAACCAATCTAAAAATAATAATTATATTAATATTGCCAAATTTGAAAGAAAGAAAAAAACCCAGCAAAGAATCCAGCATTATGTGGATCAATGGGATTAATGCTTTTTAGATATATAGTCAAATAATTGAACCATCCTGCTGCTGTTAAATCATTTAGGAAATGACCGATTCCATAACCAAAAATATTTAAGTTCGTCAAACCATCGAATTTGAAATTTTTTGGGTCTGAAACATCTAAATCTTTGGCGAGATTATCTATATTTGAATTTGAAAGAAGGTCAACATCAGGATTTGAGCTAAAGAAATTCGTTTTTTCATTATTTTTTTCAGAGCAATTGTTCAATAATTTCTCTTGGGCATTTGAAGAATCTTCACTCATTTATTTGAAAATTTTTATTTTTATTTTAAAATTTTAATTTTTTTTTCTTTATATTTATAAAGAAAACACATACTTTTTTAACTTTTTAAAAAAAAAAAAAAAAATATTAAATTTAAAAAAAAATTACGAATAGGAAATGA
>JFJP01010584.1_pt1 | contig 12780 bp, 11 predicted proteins | sample 431651 | NCBI WGS metagenome assembly JFJP01 (sample SAMN02602958, study PRJNA72255) | Microbial mat metagenome, whole genome shotgun sequencing project. | biome: fresh water; feature: sink hole; material: water; isolation source: purple microbial (photo- and chemosynthetic) mats found in... | reverse complement strand
CGCGTGCCGGTGCCCACCACGCGGGCGGTGATGTTCTGTCTGATGGATGTGTCGGGCTCGATGGACGAAGGGCGCAAGGAGCTCTCCAAGCGCTTCTTCATCCTGCTCTACCTGTTCCTGACGCGGCACTACGAGAAGATCGACGTGGTCTTCATCCGCCATCACACCCAGGCGCAGGAGGTCGACGAGCAAGGCTTCTTCCACAGCACCGAGACGGGCGGCACGGTGGTGTCCTCGGCGCTGGTGCTGATGGAGGAGATCATCCGCGCACGCTACCCGACTTCGGAATGGAACATCTATGGCGCGCAGGCCAGCGATGGTGACAACTGGCACCACGACAGTGGCCGCTGCCGCCAGATTGTGGCGGAACAACTTCTGCCGCTGTGCCGCTACTTTGCCTATGTGCAGGTGGCCGAACCCGAACAGAACCTCTGGGAGGAATACGCGCAGATCGCCGAGCAGCACCGGCACTTCGCGATGCGCAAGGTGCTTGAGCCTTCCCAGATCTATCCTGTGTTCCGCGAGCTGTTCAAGAAGGAAGTAAGTCCCGCGTGAGCAGCAAATCCGAGGTGTCGGCCGGCCCCAACCGCGATCTGTTCGAAGAGACGGGAGATGACGCGCCTGGCCGCGTGCGCCATGCGCGCGACATCGTGAGACGCGCTCGAGCCCCGCAGACGCTGCCGAGTCAGAGCGACTGGACCTTCGAGTTGATCGACCAGTACCACACGGCGATCCGCGACACCGCCCGCGGCTACGGCCTGGACACCTATCCCAATCAGCTCGAGATCATCACCGCCGAGCAGATGATGGACGCCTACTCGTCGGTCGGCATGCCGGTGAACTATCGCCACTGGAGCTTCGGCAAGGAGTTCATCAGCACCGAGAAGAGCTACCGGCGCGGGCACATGGGCCTGGCCTACGAGATCGTCATCAACTCCAACCCCTGCATCAGCTACCTGATGGAGGAGAACACGCTGGCGATGCAGGCGCTGGTGATCGCCCACGCCGCCTACGGCCACAACAGCTTCTTCAAGGGCAACTACCTGTTCCGCATGTGGACGGATGCGTCGTCGATCATCGACTACCTGGTCTATGCGAAGAACTACATCGCCGAATGCGAGCAGCGCCACGGACTCGACGCCGTGGAAGACACGCTCGACAGCTGCCACGCGCTGATGAATCATGGCGTGGACCGCTACCGGCGGCCGAGCAAGCTGAGCCTGGCCCAGGAGCGCGTGCGGCGCGAAGAGCGCGAGGCCTACGCGCAGCGGCAGATCAACGACATCTGGCGCACGCTACCGCCGCGTGCCGCCGACAAGGCGTTGGAGGAGGCCGGAGAAAAGCGCTTTCCTGGCGAGCCGCAGGAGAACCTGCTCTATTTCATCGAGAAGAATGCGCCGCTGCTGGAACCCTGGCAGCGCGAGATCGTGCGGATCGTTCGCAAGGTGGCGCAGTACTTCTACCCGCAGCGCCAGACGCAGGTCATGAACGAGGGCTGGGCGACCTTCTGGCATCACACGCTCCTCAACACCCTCTACGACGACGGCCTGTTGAGCGACGGCATGATGCTGGAGTGGCTGAAGTCGCACACCAACGTCGTGTTCCAGCCGCCGGTGGGGCATCCGGGTTACAGCGGGATCAACCCCTATGCGCTCGGGTTTGCCATGTACACCGACCTCAAGCGTATCTGCGAGCGACCCGAGGAGGAGGACCGCCTCTGGTTCCCGGGCATCGCCGGCAGCGATTGGCTCGAGACGCTCGACCACGCGATGCGCAATTTCAAGGACGAGAGCTTCGTCGGCCAGTACCTCTCCCCGCGCCTGATGCGGGAGCTGCGTCTGTTCTCGATCCGTGACGACGAGAAGGACAGCGAGCTCGAGGTCAGCGCGATCCACGACGAGGCCGGCTACCGAAAGCTGCGCGAGGCCTTGTCTCGTCAATACGATCTCGGCTCCCGCGAACCCAACATCCAGGTCTGGAGCGTCAACCTGCGCGGTGATCGCTCGCTGACGCTGCGCCACACCCAGAACAACGCCCGCCCACTGGGTGACGCCACCGAGGAGGTGCTCAAGCATGTCGCGCGGCTGTGGGGTTTCGACGCCCACCTCGAGAGCGTTGACTCTGGCGGCGATGTCGTCAAGCGCTGGACCGCGCCAGGACCCAAGCAGTGAGTTTCCGGGCTCGCGACATGAAACCCGCAGTTGGAGTGGCGCAATAGTGGGCCGGACACAAGGCCCGGCCGAACCGCACATCCGGCGGGGTGTGTTGCGTCAGGTCACAGCGCGAAGATCTTGCCTGGGTTCATGATGTTCTTCGGGTCCAGCGCTCGCTTGATGTCGCGCATCATCGCCACGCCACCGGCCCCGGCCTCGTCGAGCAAGAAACCCATCTTGTGCAGGCCGATGCCATGCTCGCCGGTGCAGGTGCCTTCCAATCGCAGGGCCCGCGCCACCAGTTGGCGGTTCAGTCGCTCGGCGGTTTCGCGCTCCTCGGGTGCGCCGGGGTCGATCAGGTAACCGACGTGGAAGTTGCCGTCGCCGACGTGGCCGACAATGAAATAGGGCAAGCCGCTGGCATCGACCTCCGCCACGGTGGCATCGATGCATTCGGCCAATCGCGAGATCGGCACGCAGGTGTCGGTGGTGACGCAGCGGCACCCGGGACGCGTCTGCAGCGCCGAGAAGTAGGCATGATGGCGGGCCGTCCATAACCTGGTGCGGGCTTCCGGCGTGGTGGCCCACTCGAAGCCGTCGCCGTGCCACTCGGCCGCCACCGCCTGCACCGTCTCAGCCTGCTCCTGAACGCTCGCTGCGCTGCCGTGGAACTCCATCAGCAGCATCGGCGCCTCGCGAAGGCCCAGGTGGTCATGGGCATTGAGCGCACGGATCGCATGCACGTCGAGCAGTTCGCAGCGCGCGATCGGCACACCGAGCTGGATGATCTGGATCGTGGTCCGCACCGCGGCGTCGACGCTGGGAAAGTGGCAGACCGCAGCACTCACGGCCTCGGGCAGCGGATAGAGCTTGAGCGTGATCTCGGTCATCACGCCCAGGGTTCCTTCGCTGCCGACGAACAGGCGCGTCAGGTCGTAGCCGGCGCTGCTCTTGCGTGCCCGCGAGCCGGTGTGGATCACATCGCCGGCGGCCGTCACCACGGTCAGTCCCAGCACGTTGTCTTTCATCGTTCCGTAGCGCACCGCGTTCGTCCCGCTGGCGCGTGTGGCGGCCATGCCGCCGATCGAGGCATCGGCGCCCGGGTCGATGGGGAAGAACAGCCCCTCGTGCCGCAGCGCCTCGTTGAGTTGCTTGCGTGTCACCCCGGCCTGCACGGTGGCCGTCAGGTCCTCGGGCTCCACGCGCAGGATCTGCTTCATACGACTCAGGTCCAGGCTCACGCCGCCCTGCACTGCGAGCAGCGCCCCTTCGAGCGAGGAGCCGGTCCCGAACGGGATCACCGGCACGCCATGCGCGTGGGCCAGTGCGACGGTGAACGCCGCGTCGTCAGTGCTCTCGCAGAACACCACCGCGTCGGGCGGCGGCGAATCGAAGGGCGACTCGTCGCGGCCATGCTGCTCACGCACCGCGCGGGCGGTCGAGCAGCGGGAACCGAAGTGTTGCGAGAGGGCGGCCAGCATCTCTGCCGGTATCGGCCGAGTCAGGATATGGGGCGCGAGTTCGGCGGGGGCGTTCATCGCAATCTCCTCCACGCGATGGACGCATCGCTGCCATATTGTAGAAAGTTCGATATTGCCATGTGGTGGATGTCACGCAATCAGCCCTGAATCGCGGCGCTGTGTAAGGAGCGCTGCAATGCGGGCGACTGAAGTGTGACAACGAGGAGGACGATCATGGAGTTCCCGTTCGACCGACCCTTGCCTCGCCGCACGGTACTGATGGTCTCGATGGCCCTGGCGGCCGCGGCTCCCGTGCGGGCTCAGACGCTTGCGCCCGACCCGAACAATGAGCGGCCTGGGCTGGTGGGACGAACGCTTGAGGGCAAGCCGTTTGCGCTGGATGGGCAGCGAGGCAAGGTGGTGATGGTGGTGTTCTGGTCCACCAACTGCGCGGTCTGCCGCGACACGCTCCAGGAACTGCGCGCCAACTATGCCGGCTGGTCGCGGCAGCCTTTCGAGTTGGTCACGGTGGCCACTGACGCCCGCCGCCAGGATGTGGCCGACTACGATCTCCTGATCGAGCGCATCGTGCCGAGGCGCGAACGCTTTCCTGCGCTTTGGCGCGGGGAGTCGGGCCACCGCGATGATTTTGGTCCCGTCGCGCAACTTCCAGCTGCGTTCGTGGTCGATCGCTCAGGCAGGGTGGTCGAACGCTTCACGGGACGCATCCCACCCGAAGCGTGGGATCGTGTGGCCGATCTGATGCCCTGAGTGCGACGGCACACGCCGGCGCCGCCGCCTCAGACGTAGTGGTCGTGACGCTCGATGATCTCGATCTTGTAGCCATCCGGATCCTGGATGAAGCAGAAGCGCGCCAGCAGCGTGTCGGCGTCCTTGAACTCCTTCACCGGGGTCGGCTCGTAGCCTGCGCCCACCAGCTCCGCATGTCGGGCTGCGACGTCGGGCACGACGACGGCCACGTGCCCATAGCCGGTGCCGTGGGTGTAGGGCTCGGTGCGTCCCTTGTTGAGCGTCAGCTCGAGCTCGAAACCGGTCTCGTCGTTGCGCAGGTAGACGAGCGCGAAGTCGGGGAAGTCGACCCGGTGCACAGGATGCAATTTGAGCACCTCGGCATAGAACTTCATCGACCGCTCCAGGTCGAGCACGCGGATCATGGTGTGGATCAGTTTCGCCATCGTTGCCGCCCAGGTCGTTGAGGTGAGGGTGCGAGTATTCCACTGTCCGCTGCTAGCATCGCGCCCATGGCCAACCGTCTCACCCAGATTGCAACCCGCACCGGCGATGACGGTACCACCGGCCTCGGCGATGGAACCCGCGTGGCAAAGGACCATCTGCGGGTTCATGCGATGGGCGACGTGGACGAGCTCAACTCCACGCTCGGCCTGCTGCTCTGCGAGCCGCTGCCGGAAGCCGTCAGGGCGCTGCTGGTGACGGTCCAGCATGAGCTGTTCAACCTGGGAGGCGAGCTGTCGATCCCGGGCTACACACTGCTCAAGGAAGAGGCGGTCGCTGCACTCGACGAGGCGCTGGAGGCCCACAACGCCGCTTTACCTCGCCTGAAGGAATTCATTCTGCCGGCTGGCACGCGCAGCGCTTCGATTGCGCACATCGGCCGCACGGTCTCTCGGCGAGCCGAGCGGGCCGTGGTGGCCCTCGGCCAGGCTGAACCCGGCGCGGTGCGCGCCGCGCCGCGCGAGTACCTCAACCGCCTGTCCGATCTTCTGTTTGTGCTGGCGCGGGTGCTCAACCGCGCCAACCTGGACGGCCTCGGCGGCGACGACGTCTACTGGCGCAGCCCCAAGCTGAAGGCCGAGGGCTGAGTCGGCACCCCGCGCCTGCGCTCAGCGTCGGGCCGCGACGGCCTGGCTCAGCACTTCCAGAACTTCGAGCGAATCGTCCCAGCCCAGGCAGGCGTCGGTGATGCTCTGGCCATAGGTGAGCCGGGCCGGGTCGTCCTTGCCGGCGGTGAACTTCTGGGTGCCCGCCGTCAGGTGGCTCTCGACCATCACCCCGAACACCTGCTGGCTGCCGGCGGCCACCTGATCAGCGACGCTGCGCGCCACGTCGATCTGCTTCTGATGCTGCTTGCTGCTGTTGGCATGCGAGCAGTCGACCATCAGCGAAGGACGCAGCTGGGCTGCACTCAGTTCGGTGCATGCCGCGGTGACGCTGGCGGCGTCGTAGTTCGGTGCCCTGCCGCCTCGCAGGATCACGTGGCAGTCGCTGTTGCCGCGCGTCTCGACGATGGCGACCTGGCCGTTCTTGTGGACCGACAGGAAATGGTGCGGCCGGCTGGCCGACTGGATCGCGTCGACGGCGATCTTCAGGTTGCCGTCGGTGCCGTTCTTGAAGCCGATCGGTGCCGACAGACCCGAGGCCAGCTCGCGGTGTACCTGGCTCTCGGTGGTGCGCGCGCCGATGGCGCCCCACGAGATCAGGTCGCCGATGTACTGCGGCGAGATCACGTCGAGGAACTCGCTGCCGGCTGGCAGGCCCAGGCGTCCGATCTCCAGCAGCAACTGCCGTGCGATGCGCAGACCCTCGTCGATTCGGAAACTCTCGTCGAGGTAGGGGTCGTTGATCAGCCCTTTCCAGCCGACCGTGGTGCGGGGCTTCTCGAAGTACACGCGCATCACGATCTCGAGTGTGCCGGCGTACTTGTCGCGCTGCAGCTTGAGCCGGCGGGCGTAGTCGACCGCCGCGGCCGGATCGTGGATAGAGCACGGGCCGATGATCACCAGCAGCCGGTCGTCGTTGCCGTGCATGATGTCGCGGATGCGCCGCCGCGTGCCGACCACGAGCTCTTCGACCGGGGTCCCGTGCACCGGGAAGAATCGGATCAGATGCTCCGGCGGCGGCAGCGGCATGACGTCCTCGATCCGTTGATCGTCGGTCTGGCTGGTCTTGTCGGCGGGTGGTGCCCACCCCTCGGGGACGTTGGCGGACAGGGCATTCATCGGTGCTTCTCCTCGGGCAGTCTGGGTTCGGATGTGATGCAGGTGCGCGGACGAAAAAAAACCGCCGGGGGTGACCCGGCGGTTGGGGATTCGGCTGCGCTGCGTTTGCTTAGGCGCTGGCCTCTCCTCCGCCGGGGCGGTGCGAGAACCAGAAGTACGCAAAAAAGTAGGTCACCAAACGCATGCCAAGAATGTAGCACGGCGATTGCATGACTCATTCAGGCCGTCGCGCAACGTCCACAGGCCGGCCATTCCCGCGATGCCGCCGCGGGCGTGCTGATCGCAGTCAGTACCTGCTGGCCTCGAGGCCTTGTCCGATCAAGGCGCCGATGATCGACTCGATGTGCGCGTGGTTGCGCGTCTGCATCACCAGCTCGACTTCGACGTTCTGGACCGATAGCGTGCTGAACGCCCGCTGGTGGTGTACTTCATCGATGTTTGCGCCCGCTTCGGCCACGAGGCTCGTGATCCGTGCCAAGGCTCCCGGCGTGTCGCGGGCGCCTGCCCCGCTCGATGATGGCCGAGAGCAGCAGCGGATCGATGTTGCCGCCGCAGAGCACCAGACCGACCTTGCGGCCGGCGTAGCGGCCGGGGTCCCTCAGCAGGGCGGCCAGACCCGCGGCTCCAGCGCCCTCGACCAGGGTCTTTTCGATCTCGAGCAGCATCACCAGGGCCTGCTCGATGTCGCCTTCATCGACCAGTACGAGGTCGTCCACCAGTTGCCCGATCAACTCCCGGGTGAGCCGTCCGGGTGCGCCGACGGCGATGCCCTCTGCGATGGTGCTCGTGCCTTGCGTGTGTGCCGTACCTTTGACGGCGTTGACCATGGCCGGGAAGCGTGTTGTCTGCACCCCGATGATCTGCATGCCCGGCTTCAGCGCTCGCGCAGCGCTAGCGATGCCCGAGATCAAGCCACCGCCGCCGACCGCGATCACCAGCGTGTCGAGCGCAGGCTGCTGGCGCAGCATTTCCAATCCGACCGTGCCTTGCCCGGCGATCACCGCCGGGTCGTCGAAGGGGTGGACGAAGGCCAGGCCCCGTTCAGCCGCCAGTTGCAGCGCATGGGCATGGGCCTCGTCGAAACTGTCGCCGTGCAGCACGACCTCTGCTGCGAAACCGCGGGTGCGCTCGACCTTGACCACCGGCGTGTGGCGCGGCATCACGATCACCGCGCTCAGCCCCAGGCGTTGCGCGTGGTGTGCCAGACCCTGGGCGTGGTTGCCAGCCGAGGCGGCGATCACGCCCTGCAGCTGCGCCCCGCCAGCATCGCGCGCCGCGACCAGCGCCAGCAGCTTGTTGAGCGCCCCACGCTCCTTGAAGGAGGCGGTGAACTGCAGGTTCTCGAACTTGAGGAAGACCTGCGTACCCAGGATCTGCGACAGGGTTTTCGATTCGAGGCAGGGCGTCTCCACCACCTGCCCGGCGAGACGCTGCGCCGCGGCTTCAATATCTCGCAGCGTCACCGCCTGGGTCGGCGAGACGCCTTCGCTCAAGCGGTGCCCCCGACGGTCAGGCCGTCGATGCGCAAGGTGGGCTGACCCACGCCGACCGGCACGCTCTGGCCTTCCTTGCCGCAGGTGCCGACGCCCGTGTCGAGCGACAGGTCGTTGCCGATCATCTTCACGCGCGTCAGGGCGTCCGGGCCGTTGCCGATGATGGTCGCGCCCTTGACCGGGTACTGGATCTTGCCGTTCTCGACCCAGAACGCCTCGCTCGCGGAGAACACGAACTTGCCGCTGGTGATGTCGACCTGACCGCCGCCGAAATTGGTGGCGTACAGGCCCTTCTTGATGCTGGCGACGATCTCCTCGCGCGTCTTTTCCCCGCCCAGCATGTAGGTGTTGGTCATGCGCGGCATCGGCACATGTGCGTAGCTCTCGCGTCGGCCGTTGCCCGTGGGCGCCACTTTCATCAGCCGCGCATTCATCGAGTCCTGGATGTAGCCGCGCAGGATGCCGTCCTCGATCAGCACGTTGCGCTGCGAGGCATTGCCCTCGTCATCGACGTTGAGCGATCCACGCCGGTCGGGGATCGTGCCGTCGTCGAGCACGGTCACGCCCTTGGCCGCCACGCGCTGGCCGACCTTGCCGCTGAAGGCGCTCGAACCCTTGCGGTTGAAGTCGCCTTCCAAGCCGTGGCCGATCGCCTCATGCAGCAGGATGCCCGGCCAGCCGGGGCCGAGCACGACCGTCATCTCGCCGGCCTTGGCCGGCCGACTCTCCAGGTTGGTGAGTGCCGCATTGACCGCCTGATCGACGTAGCCCTTGATGACGTCGTCCTGAAAGTAGCCGAGCCCGAAGCGGCCACCGCCCCCGCCGCTGCCCATCTCGCGGCGGCCGTTCTGCTCGGCGATGACGGTCACCGACAGCCGCACCAGCGGCCGGACGTCGGCTGCGAGGGTGCCGTCGGCGCGAGCGACCATCACCACGTCGTACTCGCCGGCCAGGCCGGCCATCACCTGCACCACGCGCGGGTCCTGTGCGCGGGCCAGTTTCTCGACCTTCTCCAGCAGTGCCACTTTCTGCGTGCTGTCGAGCGTGGCGATCGGGTCCATCGGCGCATACAGCACGCGGCTGCCCGCCAGCTTCGACGCGGCACCGACCTTGACGCGCCTGGAGGCGCCGGCAGCGGCGATCGACCGCACGGTGCGTGCCGCATCGAGCAGCGCCGCCTCGGAGATGTCGTCGCTGTACGCGAACGCCGTCTTCTCGCCCGCCACGGCCCTGACGCCGACGCCCTGGTCGATACCGAAGCTGCCACTCTTGACGATGCCCTCCTCCAGGCTCCAGCCCTCGCTGCGGGTGTACTGGAAGTACAGGTCGGCATCGTCGATGCGGTGCTCGCCGATCACGCGCAGCGCGTGAGCCAGCTTGGCCTCGTCGAGACCGAAAGGTTCAAGCAGCAAGGAACGCGCGATGGCGAGTCGTTCGATGGTGGGTTCGCGGGAAATCATGGTCTCTATCCTCTGGGTGACCGGCGGTGGTGTGCGCCATTGCTGCGATCCATTCTAGGAGTCGGTGCAGCGACAGCGCGCCGTGTGTGCTTGTCGCTGCCGACCAGCGGGGAAGGTCTGGCGCGATCGCCACCGCAACTTGACTGCGTGGCCACGATCAATCTGACGAGCCCTTGAGTTCCAGCGCCCGTCCGTACAGCGCGTTGCGCGGTGCGCCGCTGAGCTTTGCCGCCAGCGCCACGGCCTGCTTGAGCGGTAGCTCGGCGAGCAGCACCTCCAGCAGATGGTCGTGCTGGGCGTGATCATCGGCGCCACGCGGCACGGCGAGTGCATGCAGCACCAGCACGAACTCGCCGCGCAGTCGATTCGGGTCGGCTTCCAGCCAGCCCGGCGCCGCGGCGGCGTCCATGGTGACGACGGTCTCGAACTGCTTGGTCAGCTCGCGACACAGCGTCAGGCGTCGGTCACCGCAGGCCGCGGCGAGATCGTGTGCCAGCGCTTCGATGCGGTGCGGCGCCTCGAACAGCACCTGAGTCGGCGCGGCGGCGGCTACGGCGCTGAGAGCCCGGGCACGCTCGTTGCCGCGCGACGGCAGAAAGCCGACCACGGTGAAACCGGCGCTCGCCACGTCGCCTGCAACGCTGAGCGCTGCCGTGGCGCTGCTCGCGCCGGGCACCGGAATGCAGCGGTACCCTGCCAAGCTGACCGCGGCAACCAGTACCGAGCCCGGATCGCTGACCGCCGGCGTACCGGCGTCGCTGATGAAGGCGACCCGCTCGCCGCGTGACAGACGCTCCACGACGCTCGCGGAGGCCGCCTGCTCGTTGTGCGCGTGCAGCGCCAGCAGCGGCTTGGTCTCGATGCCGAGCGTCCGCAGCAGCGGCGCGCTGTGGCGCGTGTCTTCGCACGCCACCGCGTCGACCAGCGCCAGCACATGGATAGCGCGCAGCGTGATGTCGGCCAGGTTGCCGATCGGCGTGGCCACGAGGTATAGCGTGCCTGCGGGATACTGCTGTTTGCCAGCCGCGGCCGTGGCGGCTTGCCGGAGCAATGCGGGGACGAATGGGGTGGTCATCAGGGCATCCACGACGAAGCAGGCGGGCGACGCGGGCGAGGCGCTTGCGCTCGCACACCTTCAGCGCGAAGGCTTGACGCTGGTGCAGCGCAATTATCGAGTGGCTGCCGGCCCGCGGGCGCGCGGCGGCGAAATCGACCTGATCCTGCGCGAACGGGACGGCACGCTGGTGTTCGTCGAGGTGCGCACGCGCGCGCCGGGTTCCTGCGGCGGCGCAGCGGCCTCGGTCACATCCACCAAGCGAAAGCGGCTGGTGCTGGCGGCGCAGCACTATGTGGCGCGGCTGGCGTCTCCGCCGCCATGCCGGTTCGATGTCGTGGCCATCGATGACGGGCGAATCGAGTGGCTCCGAGCGGCCTTCGATGCGGCGTGATGCGCCCCGAGCCGAACGCTGGCGTCCGGTTGCCGTTGCGTGCCGTGCAGGGAACCTGACGGCGCCACCCCGTGTCCTATAGTCATGGGAATGCTCGAACCACGCATTCAGCGCCATTTCTTCGACAGCGCGGATCTCAACAATCAGTCGGCCGAATTGCTCAGCAAGCCGATCGCTGATGCAGCGCAGGCTCTGCTGGGTTGCATCACCACCGGCGGCAAGCTGCTGGCCTGCGGCAACGGCAGTGCGGCCTGCAGCGCCCAGCACATGGTCACGCAGCTGGTCGGCCGCTTCGAGCGCGAACGCCCCGGGCTGGCGGCCATCGGCCTGGTGGGCGATGGCGCGGTGCTGACCGCACTCGGACATGCAGACGGGTTTTCAGCGGTCTTCTCGAAACAGGTTCAGGTCCTGGGCAACCCAGGCGACGTCCTCGTGGTGTTCAGCAGCCAGGGACAGGCTGCCAACGTGATCGCGGCGGTGGACGCCGCTCACGACAAGGACATGACGGTGATTGCATTCACCGGTCACGGCGGGGGCCAAGTCGGCGGCCGCTTGACGGAGACCGACGTCCATCTTTGCGTACCGCATGACCGCGATGCCCGCATTCACGAGGTGCATCTGCTGGCGATCCATTGCCTTTGCGATGCGATCGACACCCAACTGCTCGGAGAACAGGACCCTGTATGAAGCTCCCTTCGATTTCCCAGCGCGCCAGGTCGCGTGGCCGTAGCGCTGCCGTCGTGATGATTCTCGCCGCCACGCTGGGCGGTGCTCTCGGGGGCTGCGCGGCACTGTTGGTCGGTGGAGCCGTCGGCGGCGTGCTGGTCTATCAGGACCGGCGCACCTCGGGTACGGTGGTCGACGATGAGGGGCTGGAGGCCAAGTCCGCGACGCGCATTCGGGAGACGATTGGCGACCGCGGTCACATCAACGTGACCGGCTACAACCGAGTCCTGCTGGTGACCGGCGAGGTGCCGACCGAGGCCGACAAGGCCGCGGTCGGGGCCGCGCTTGAACGCATGGAAAACGTCAAGGGCGTTCTCAATGAACTGGCGGTGGGGCCCAACAGCTCGCTCAGCGACCGATCCAACGACGCGCTGATCACCAGCAAGGTCAAAGCCAGCCTGGTCGATGCCCGAGATATCTTTGCCAACGCCTACAAGGTGGTCACCGAGCGGGGCGTGGTCTACCTGATGGGCATCGTCACCGAACGTGAGGCCGAGCGCGGCGCGCAGATCGCGCGTGGCGTCGCGGGCGTGAAGAAGGTCGTCAAGGCTTTCGACATCGTCAGCGAGGCCGAACTGGCCCGGCTTCAGACCGCGCCTGCTCCTGCTCCTGCTCCGGTCGCACCCGCGCCCGCAGCGACCTCCGAGCCGGTGCGCTGATCCGGCTTGCGCCTCAGCGCAGGCGCTTGATCAGGCTGGAGGTGTCGAAGCGTTGCCCGCCCGCGGCCTGGACATCCGCGTAGAACTGATCCACCAGCGCCGTCACCGGCAGTCGGGCGCCGTTGCGCTTCGCTTCGGCCAGGCACAAGCCCAGGTCCTTGCGCATCCAGTCGACGGCGAAGCCGAAGTCGAATCGGTCGTCGATCATGGTCGGGCCACGGTTGTCCATCTGCCAGCTCTGCGCCGCGCCCTTGCCGATGACACCGAGCACCGCCTTCATGTCGAGACCGGACTTCTGGCCGAAGGCGATCGCCTCTGCAAGGCCCTGGACCAGTCCGGCAATCGCGATCTGATTGACCATCTTCGCGAGCTGACCCGATCCTGCCGGTCCCAGCAGCGTCAC
>JFJP01041520.1_pt1 | contig 12781 bp, 9 predicted proteins | sample 431651 | NCBI WGS metagenome assembly JFJP01 (sample SAMN02602958, study PRJNA72255) | Microbial mat metagenome, whole genome shotgun sequencing project. | biome: fresh water; feature: sink hole; material: water; isolation source: purple microbial (photo- and chemosynthetic) mats found in... | reverse complement strand
GTTGGTCATTACCAGGACCCTGAAGCAGTAGCTGAAATTGCTGTATGGATAAGAGCAGCATTAGCCTGGGATGATGCCCTTACAATGAAGATTGCCCGTTTTGGTGACAATATGCGTGATGTTGCTGTTACTGAAGGGAATAAGGTAAGCGCACAGTTGAAAATGGGATATTCTGTTTATGGCTTCGGCATAGGTGATCTTGTTAAATGTGTTAATGATATACCTGATGCGTCGGTAAAAAAACTTCTCGGACAATATCGCTCCGATTATGAAATAACTTCTGCAGTAGCTTCATCTGAGACACTCAGGGAAGCTGCCAGGATTGAGCTGGGAATGGAGGAGTTTCTCAGGGCCGGCAACTTCAGCGCTTTTACAACAACATTCGAAGATCTGCACGGGTTAAAACAATTGCCGGGGCTGGCAGTACAGCGACTGATGGCAAAGGGTTATGGCTTTGGTGCTGAGGGCGACTGGAAAACAGCTGCACTGGTACGCTCAATGAAGGTGATGGCCTCGGGTCTGAAAGGAGGAACTTCATTCATGGAAGACTATACGTATCATTTCAATCCTGATGGAATGAAAGTGCTTGGTGCTCATATGCTTGAGGTTTGTCCTTCTATTGCTGCAGGGAAACCTTCTGTTGAGATTCATCAGTTGTCTATTGGAGGAAAGGAGGATCCTGCAAGGCTTGTCTTTAAGACAGCTCCCGGAAATGGAATAAATGTATCCGTAATTGATCTGGGAAACCGGTTCAGAATGATAGTAAATGAGGTTGAAGTGGTGAAATGCCCTGATATGCCCAATCTACCGGTAGCCAGCGTATTATGGAAACCTCTTCCCGATCTTAAGCGGGGAGCAGCAGCATGGATACTGGCAGGAGGAGCTCATCATACAGGATTCAGCACCTCATTAACTTCGGAATACCTCAGCGATTTTGCAGAAATGATGGGAGTAGAGTTTGTTATTATTGATAATAAATGCGATCTTAATGAGTTCAAAAAGGAACTCAGATGGAACGAGGTCTATTATCATATAACTGATGGACTTCACTGATGAAGATCTTCCGGTGAAATGTAATTATATAGCAATGAAGCTCTATTCACAGCATACCAGGCATCTCGTTGCAGTCGACTGCATAATATTCGGATACGATATCCTGGATAAGGAGCTTAAGCTGCTTGTTGTAAAAAGAAGTTTTAATCCGGGAAAGGGTAGCTGGTCACTTGCCGGTGGATTTGTTGAGAAGAACGAGGGCCTTGATGAGGCTGCCAGCAGAATTTTGCGTAAACTTACAGGCCTTGAAGTTATTTACCTCGAGCAATCATATTCATATGGCGAACCTGACCGTGATTCTGAGGAAAGAGTTATCTCAACAGCTTATTCTGCACTAATAACGATACGGGATATAAATCCTGAGCTTACAAAGCAGAATGGAGCACAGTGGATCTCAATTTCCGGCTTGCCTGAACTGATCTTCGACCATCTGGCTATGGTTAAAAGGGCTCTGAAAGGTCTTCAGGTACAGGTTAAGATCAAACCTGTCGGGTTTGAGCTGTTACCGGAGAAATTTACCCTGGTGCAACTCCAGGAGCTGTATGAGGCAATTTATCTGCGAAGTATTGACAGGAGAAATTTCAGAAAAAAGATCTTGTCAATGGGAATATTGGAAAAACTTGACGAAAAGGAGAGAGAGACATCAAAGAAAGGGGCCTATTACTATATGTTTAACAAGGAACGGTATGGAGAGCTGAGCAGGAATGGATTCAGTTTTTATCTGGATGTCAGCTAAGTAGCATACCTCCTACACCCTGAATGTGGGTCAATAAATGAACATGCGCCCTTTAGGGGTCCAGATAGCTATCGGGACAGGGGCAAAAAAAGGAAGATGAAAATTACCTGTATATGCTTGATAAATTAAAGAGAGAAGTTTATAAAGCCAACATTGAACTGGTTGATAACGGACTTGTTATTCATACCTGGGGAAATGTTAGTGGAAGAGATTTTAAAAGCGGGCTGATAGTAATAAAACCCTCAGGGGTCAGTTACGAATCAATGCAACCCGATGATATGGTTGTTGTTGACAAGACTGGTAAAATCGTTGAAGGTGTTCTTAATCCCTCTACTGACCTGCCTACTCACCTTATGCTTTATAACACTTATAAAGTTCTGGGGGGCATCGTGCATACTCATTCATCATATGCAACATCATGGGCCCAGGCAGGCAAGCCTATTCCTCCGCTTGGAACTACCCATGCCGACCATTATTGTGGTGAAGTGCCATGCACACGATTGCTTACTGATAAGGAGATAGATGCTGATTATGAAAAAAATACCGGCAGGGTGATTATTGAAAAACTAGGAAATACCGATCCCCTTGCAATGCCATCTGTACTTGTTAACAGTCATGGTCCCTTTTGCTGGGGAACATCAGCAGCCAATGCAGTATATAATGCAGTAACTCTTGAAGAGATAGCCAGAATGGCTTTCTATACTGTACTTCTGGGAAAGAGCGAACCAATCAGCGAAACACTTCTTGAAAAGCACTTTAAAAGAAAACATGGAGATAGTGCTTATTACGGTCAGGATATTACAATATGAAAACTTAAGATATGCTCAGTAAATATGTAATAGGTGTTGATTATGGGACTGATTCAGTCAGGACTGTAGTTGTGGATGCAGCCAATGGAAAGATAGAAGGAACGTCAGTTTTTGAATACCCCAGATGGAAGCAGGGCCTCTATTGCGATCCATCGATAAACCAGTTTCGACAGCACCCACTCGACTACATTGAGGGGCTCGAACAATCAGTTAAGGGCGCTCTTTTTGGAATTTCTCCCGATGTCATCGGCAATATTGTTGGTATTAACGTCGACACAACCGGTTCGACTCCTGTGGCAGTTGATAAAGGTGGGGTTCCCCTTTCTCTGAGACCGGAATTTGAATGTAATCCGGATGCTATGTTTGTTCTGTGGAAAGACCATACTTCTGTTAAAGAGGCTGCTGAGATCAATGAATTAGCCAGAGCTTGGGGAGGAGTCGATTTTACAAAATATGAGGGTGGAATATACTCTTCGGAATGGTTCTGGGCAAAGGTTCTGCATGTTCTTCGCAATAATGAGAATGTCAGAAAAAAGGCATGGTCATGGGTTGAACATTGCGACTGGATACCTGCCCTGCTGACAGGTAATACTGACCCGCTTCAACTTAAAAGAAGCAGATGCGCTGCAGGGCATAAGGCTATGTGGCACAGTGAGTTTAATGGTTTGCCAGATGAGAGGTTCCTCACAAGACTCGACCCCTTGTTGGCAGGTCTCAGGGAAAGACTTTACAATGAGACCTATACATGCGACACTGTGGCAGGACAATTGTCGGATGAATGGGCAGCAAGGCTTGGCTTGTCCACTAAAGTAAAAGTAGGAGTTGGATCCTTTGATGCACACCAGGGTGCAATAGGTGGTGATATAAAACCATATCACCTGATAAAAGTAATGGGAACATCAACCTGCGATATGATCGTTGTGCCACTGGAAGAGGCGGGAGATAAGCTTGTTGCAGGTATTTGCGGACAGGTTGACGGATCAATTGTCCCGGGTATGCTTGGCCTTGAAGCCGGGCAATCGGCGTTCGGAGATATCTATGCCTGGTTTAGCAAGTTGCTGATGTGGCCGGTGGATGAGATAGTTAGCAAAATGAGCTGGCTCGACGATAAAACCAGGGAGCGCATACAGACTGAAACTGCGGGGAAGATAATTGCAGAGCTAAGCAGCCAGGCGGAAAATATTCCTCTCGAAGAGTCATCCATCATTGCCCTCGACTGGATGAATGGCAGGCGGACACCCGATGCCAATCAGGCTCTTAAGGGTGCAATAACAGGTTTGTCACTTGGATCTGATGCTCCAAGAATATTTAAAGCTCTGGTAGAAGCCACAGCCTTTGGTTCAAAGATGATCAATGAGAGATTTATCTCAGAAGGGATTAGGATTGACGGAGTTATTGCCATTGGCGGAGTGGCGAAAAAGAGTCCCTTCGTGATGCAGATAGTATGTGATGTACTTAATATGCCAATTAAAGTTGCCAGTTCAGAGCAAACCTGTGCGCTGGGTTCTGCCATGGCTGCGGCTGTAGTGGCCGGAGTGTATGAAAATATTCCATCTGCCCAGAAGGCTATGGGATCTGGATTTGAAAAAGAGTATAATCCTGATCCGGTAAAGGCAGAAAAGTATAAGGAATTGTATAATAAGTATAAACAATTAGGCACGATAATTGAAAAAAGATTGTAACTCAAAAAGAGAATCGTAATTTTAGAGTATTATTTTAATTTATTCGGGGGAGCTAATACCTGTTTATTAAGTACAGTAGATGAAAAAAACAAAAGACTTAAAAGTAAAGTTAGTATTCATTGTTGTTTTCTGTTTATTTACAGGATTCACCAATGCAGATGTCAAAAAACTGGAAGTTACTTTTCAGTTAAACCAAATGGAGAATTTTGTGCCTTCAAATCAATTGGTGATTTGGTTGGAGAGGCCTGATGGTAGTTTTGTAAAAACTTTATTTATAAGTGAATATCTTGCTTATGGTGGTTATAATCTTCCTGAAATATGTTCTGACTGGACTACTAAAGCAAACTGGGAAGAAGCTACGCCTGAAGAATTTGATGCAGTAACCAGTGCGACACCTCCGATTGGTATTGTTAAAATGAAGCTTAAATGTCCAGCCAAACTTGTTCCTGATGGGAAATATAATTTGTTTATTGAAGTCCATTTAGCTGATGAATACAATGAATTATACAGCGGAGAGTTAATAGTATCAAAAAAGAAATATCAAACAAGTCTTAAAGTATCATACAGGCCCGACAGATATCCTAAAAACAGTACAGGAGATCTTTTATCTGATGTTCAGGTTGTCTGGAAATAATTTAGAAAAATACAAATATGAAAAGCGACAAAAAAAATTATTCACGACGTGAGTTTATAACAACCTCAGCAAAAGGCGCAGCAATTATTTCAGCAGCCGGAATAGCAAATCCTTATTCTTTGTATGCAGGAAGCAAAGCTGATCAGATGCCTAAACGAATGCTTGGAAAAACAGGTATGTCTGTATCGATTCTTTCATTTGGAGGTGGTTCTCAATTCCTGAAAAATGAAGACGGAGTATGGGAAAAACAGATGGAAACAGCTCTGGAAAATGGAGTAAATCTTTTTGATACCGCCTCGCAATACACTATTGGTAATTACTTTAAAGGTGGAGAAGTAAAAAATTCCCTTAACAGCAGCGAGGAAAGATTTGGAGAAATACTCCCTGCATATCGTAGCAAAGTATATATTTCCACAAAACTGGAAGAACGGGAACCTGGTTTAGCAAAAAAATCTGTTGAAGATAGCTTGAAGAGGATGAAGACAGATTACCTTGACATGCTTTTAATACATGGTGTTAGTGATAAAGATGAAGTCGCCTTTATTGAAAAAGGAGTATATAAGGAGATGCTTGATTTGAAGAATCAGGGTATGGTTAAGAACATTGGATTTTCCAGTATGGATAGTGCTGAACGATCAAGGGACCTTATCGAAGCACTCGATTTTGATATTGCTATGTTGGCAATTAATCCGACTCAGTACAGAAATTATGCAAATATAGCCTTACCAGCCGCTCAAAAGAAAGGAATGGGTATAATTGCAATTAAGGTAATGCGTGGTCTGGTAGGAAAAGATGCAAGTTCAAAAGAGCTTTTTGAATACGTGTGGACCGAAAATAGTGTCAATTCTGCTATGGTTGGACATGTTGGGATGAAAGTCCTGAATGAAAATATTAAGCTTGCCATAAATTATGGAAAAACAAATCAGGCAAGTTTTGACAGGAAGGAGTTAGAATTGCGACTGGCTTCTTATGCTGGTCCTCACGCCTTGGTCTGGGCACGGCCGGGGTATAGGGATGGAGGAATAATTGTATGATATAGCCAAATATTAATTAATGGTCAGGTTTGTTCAATTAGCATCAACAGTTGCCGGATTAGTTTTTTTATTATCAGGGTGTGTTGACAGTAAGTCATCCATCAAAGACTATCCTATACAACCTGTCCCTTTCACTTCAGTAAAACTTACTGATAGTTTCTGGGCACCAAGAATACAGAAAAATGCTTCTGTAACGATCCCGATTGCATTCGGGTTTTGTGAATCGACCGGCCGGATAAGAAACTTTGAGATAGCTGGTAAGCTCGATACCGGGAGGTTTCAGACAATATTTCCTTTTGACGATTCAGATGTTTTTAAAATAATTGAAGGAGCCAGCTTTTCCCTGCAGACTTTCCCCGATCCAAAGCTCGAAGCTTACCTCGATTCTGTAATATATAAGATCGGCCTGGCACAGGAAGCAGATGGATATTTGTATACTAACCGGACCATAGCCGACATGCATGGCGGTGAGGGATTACATTCATGGGCAGGTGCAAACAGATGGGAGCTCGATTCTATTCTGAGTCACGAACTTTATAACCTGGGCCACCTTTATGAAGCAGCCGTTGCCCATTTTCAGGCTACAGGAAAACGTACTTTGCTCGATATTGCTCTGAAATCTGCCGATCTGGTCTATCGCGATTTTGGATATGACCGTACGACAGTGTATCCTGGCCACCAGGTAATAGAAATGGGTCTTGTGAAATTATACAGGGCCACAGGTGATAAAAAATACCTCAACCTGGCCCGTTTCTTTTTAGATATCCGGGGTCCTGAAGGTGAAGAATATAACCAGGCACATAAAAAGGTTGTTGATCAGGATAAAGCTGTTGGTCATTCAGTAAGGGCAACTTATATGTACTCGGGAATGGCCGATATTGCCGCTATTGAAAAAGATTCAGCATACCTGAAAGCCATTACAAAAGTATGGGAAGATATTGTCTTTGGAAAGATTTATCTTACAGGAGGCATCGGAGCCACAGGTGGTAACGAGGGCTTTGACGAACCATTTGCACTGCCAAATATGTCTGCCTACAACGAGACCTGTGCCTCCATAGGGGATATATTCTTTAACCACAGGCTATTCCTGCTGCATGGCCAGTCGAAGTATATTGATATCCTCGAAAAGACATTATATAATTCAATGTTGTCAGGTGTTTCTCTCTCATCCGACAGATTCTTCTATCCTAATCCATTGGAATCTGACGGACAACATGAACGCAGCGAGTGGTTTGGATGCGCCTGCTGCCCCTCCAATATAGCCAGGTTTGTCCCGGCTATCCCTGGATATATCTACGCTGTTGCTGATGAGCAGCTTTATATTAACCTGTTCATCTCAAATGATGCTGAAATAAACATCGGCCGAAAAAAGGTGAATGTTACTCAGAAGGCAGATTTTCCGTGGGATGGGAAGGTTGTCATTTACATCAGTCCTGAAGATAAAACCAAATTTGACGTCAGGATAAGGATCCCGGGCTGGTCAGTTAACGAAGCTATCCCGGGCGGGCTATACTCTTTCTCCGACAATAATGCTGCACCGGTAAGTATCTTAGTGAATGGAGAAGCAGTCAGTCTGGAACCTGTTGACGGATATGCAGTTATTTCAAGGCATTGGTCTGGTGGTGATAGCGTGAATATTGAATTTCCAATGCCAGTGCGCACTGTTATTGCCGATAGCAGGATTGCAGATGATATCGATAAAGTTGCTATACAGAGAGGCCCTGTTATATATTGTGCTGAATGGCCCGATAATAATCAGGAGAACCTGCTTAGCATAATGATAGATAAAGATGCAGTATTTAAAACTGAATATTTACCGGGGCTTCTTGGCGGAGCACAGGTAATCAGGACTATCGGCTACCCGACAAAAAGAACTCTTGACGCTAAAATAGAAAAGCTTGAGGCAGAGCCGCTTACTCTTATACCATATGCCTTGTGGAATAATCGTGGCGCCGGGAAAATGAAGGTATGGATACCTGTATCCAAATTGGCTACGCGACCTTTGCCTGCTCCGACAATTGCCTGGAGAAGCAATATAAGAGCCAGTAAAATGACAAAAGATATTAACGCCGTCAGAGATCAGGTGCTGCCACTTAAATCTAACGACAGATCTGTACCTTATTTCCACTGGTGGCCCAATAAAAACAAATGGGAATGGATTGAGTATGATTTCGAGAAACCGGAAATAATTTCCAAAACAAAGGTTTATTGGTACGACGACGGGCCCGATGGAGGATGCCGTATACCCGACGAATGGGAAATATTGTACCTCAATGGGAACATTTGGGAACTCGTGAAAAATAAAAACAGATATGGAGTTACAAAGGATGCCTGGGATTATCTTGAATTTGAACCTGTCGAATCGCAGACAATTAAAATAAAGGTTAAACTGAACAGAGAATTCTCATCAGGTATTTATGAATGGGTAGTTGAATGATCTTAATATAAACATATTTACAGCTATTAATGCTAACACACTAATTATGAGGAGAATAAATTTATTATCGCTAATTCTGGCTGCAGTTTTGTTAACAGCCTGCACCCAGCCAACAAAAAACAAAGAAATGGTTAGAAAAGATGTTTTTGGCACCCACCAGGGAAAAGAGGTTTATCTGCTCACCCTTACAAACAAAGCAGGTAATGTAATACGGCTTACTAATTTCGGAGCTAAGATCAACTGGATCGAAGTTCCTGATAAAAACGGGAAGAAAGACAATATTACTTTTGGATACGATACTTTCGGGGAAACTGTTGGTGGAGACATGTCATTCGGATCTGTGGTTGGCCGTTATGCCAACAGGATCGCTAATGGTAAATTTACTATTGATGGAGTGGAATATTCTACCCCACTTAATAATGGTCCTAACACGCTTCACGGAGGTCCTGCCGGATGGCATAGTGTTGTGTGGAATACAGAGATACTAAAGGAAAGCAAGACCCCTTCAGTAAAATTTTCTTATGAAAGTCCCGATATGGAAGAGGGTTTTCCCGGTACAGTTAAGGCTGAGGTGATTTATACATGGACAGATAATAATGAGATTGCGATGGATTATACCTGTTCAACTGATAAAAAAACTGTTGTGAATATTACGAATCATGCCTACTTTAACCTGCATGGTGCAGGTAACGGCGATATTCTTGATCACGTTCTTACTCTGAAAGCATCTGTATTCACTCCTGTTGACTCTGTTATGATACCAACAGGTGAGTTTCGTCCTGTCGCAGGTACCCCATTTGATTTTAACTCACCACATACTATTGGTGAACGAATCGGGGAAAACTATGAACAGCTGATTCTGGGTCGTGGATATGATCATAATTATATTCTTGATAATAAAGAAGATGTGGATGTTGTTGTATATGAACCTGTAAGCGGGCGTATGCTCGAAGTGATAACCGATCAGCCAGGCATGCAGCTCTATACAGGTAATTTCCTTGATGGAACAAAGATCGGCCATGGTGGAAAAGCGTTTAACTTCCGTTCCGGTATGTGCCTCGAATCGGGCCATTTCCCTGATAGCCCTAATCATCCTGATTTCCCGACAACAATTAGGCAATAGAGGAACGACCGTTAAGAAATTGCCCGGTGGGCAATTTTAGGGAGAGCCTGCCCCGCAATAGCGGGGAGCCAGACTGCAGGGGTGGCAATAGTAGGCAATAGGTTATTGGATTGTATCCGGCACCAAGCACCAGGGAACCAGCAACCCGGCGATACTTACGAGTAAAAATACAGAAAGATTGAAATGACAACCAGAAGAACTTTTATCAAAACAACAGCTGCCACAACAGCAGCAATAACAATAGGACCTGCAATTGCGACTGCTCTTGCCGGTTGTGCTCCATCTGACAGAATTAATGTTGGTCTGATCGGCTGCAATGGAATGGGCTTCGCAGATCTTACAACATTTCTCGATCATCCACAGGTTGAGTGCGTAGCACTATGCGACATTGATGAAAATGTATTAAACCGCAGAGCAGCCGATGTGGAGAAAATGCGTGGAAAGAAGCCAGCTAATCTTTATAAAGACTGGCGGGACCTAATCGACAATAAAGATATCAATCTTGTAATTATTGGTACCCCCGACCACTGGCACTGCCTACAGATGGTAGCCGCTTGCGAAGCCGGGAAAGATGTTTATTGCGAAAAGCCTATAGGCCGGACCATAGAGGAGTGCAACCTGATGGTAAAAGCTGCTAAGCGTTACAAGAGTGTTGTGCAGGTTGGTCAGTGGCAACGGAGCGATCCTCACTGGCAGGATGCAGTTAAGTATATCCAATCGGGGCAGCTTGGAAAGATCAGGCTTGTCAGGGTCTTCTCATACCAGGGCTGGTGTCCGTCAATACCTGTGTTGGCCAATGAACCTGTCCCTGCCGGAGTTGATTATAACATGTGGCTCGGACCAGCTTCCAGCCGCCCCTTTAACAGAAACCGTTATCATTTTACCTTCAGATGGTTTTGGGACTATGCCGGGGGACTGATGACTGACTGGGGTGTTCATCTTCTTGATTATGCTTTGTATGGAATGAATGTAACTGCGCCAAAATCAATCATGGCAATGGGAGGGAAGTATGGCTATCCTGATGATGCCTGCGAAACTCCTGACAGTTTGCAGACTATTTATGAGTTTGATGGCTTCAACGTTTTGTGGGATCATGCTATCGGTATAAATGATGGTGCATACGGACGAAGTCATGGTTTGGGTTTTGTTGGTGAGAATGGAACATTGGTTATAGACCGCGATGGCTGGGAAGTAATACCGGAAGTTGTTAATCAGAAGACGCGTATGGAGGCTGTCCCTCTTAAAAGTGGAAATGGAAGAGGATTGAAGAACCATGTAAAGAACCATCTTGATTGTATTGCGAAACGCGATCAGAATACTAATGCCAGCATTGAGATAGGTGCCCATATAGCAAAATTCTCCGCATTGGGTAATGTAGCTTACCGAACAGGCAAAAAGCTTGTCTGGGATGGTCAGCGATTTACCAACGACGATGATGCAAACAAGTATCTGATACCTGATTACAGGGACCCATGGAAACTGCCGGTGGTATAGCCTGATGCAATGAAAGGGTTTCTTAAGAAGGGAGCCGCTCACTTATTCCTTATCTCAGAAATATGGAAGATAAAGTTGTCCGGTTAACCCTTCTTGCTGTTTTGCATTGTCCCGGCTTTACCTCAATCCTTTAAACCGTTTCCTGTAGTCTGAAGGGGTCGACCCTGTAATTTTCCTGAATTGCTTGTTGAAATGACTCAGGTTATTGAATCCACTGTCCATGCAAACTTCCAATATGCTCAGATCGGGATCCATCAATAACTTGCAGGCAAAGTCTGTCTTTATCTTATTAAGGTATTCGAAAACCGTGATCCCCATATTCATCTTAAAAAATCTGCATAAAGATCCTTCTGCCAGGCTTACAAGATCAGCCAGAACCTTCAGATCCAGATCCTCACGGTAATTTTTCATCAGGTATTCATGGATAACAGCTATCCTTTTATTACCGGTCTTAAAACGTATTTTAAGATAATTTTTGCTTGCCAGCGGAATGTTTGTGTCACTTCTTCCTATAATGTTCATCAGTCTGTAGAAATGAAGCATACGCTCAAAACTTTTAAGATAAGGCAGCTGAAGCATCAATTCACTTACTTCATTGAGAGTTTGTCCAACAATATGAATCCCTCTCTCCGACATGGCCAGCGCTTCAGCAATGTATCTGAACTCTGGCAGATCCAACATCGGCTGACATAATACATCTGAAGTGAATTGCAGAAAAACCATCTCAAGAGTACGGTTGGATGGTGTACGGGTATCTTTGTCTGCAATCCATACATGCGGAAGATTTTGCCCTATAAATACCAGGTCGCCTGGCTGAAACTCTTCTATTGAGTCAGCCACTATCCTCTTTCCGGTACCTTCAGTAATAAAGCTGATTTCAAAATTATTGTGATAATGCCAGGTGCTCTTCTCCTGATTATCCTGGAAGATCCCTATAAAAAACGACTCTTCTTCCTTAACAATTATTTTTTCAAGCAGCGCCGGCATAATGGTTTGTATTGTACAAAAATGAATTAATATGTGAATATAGCATCAAAATTAGTAAAAATTGATGTAGATGACAGGCATGACCGGTACTATTTTTACATCAACAGTAAAAAAAGTTTAAATAATTATTTGTGTTATGGAAGATACACTTGGTAAACTGATAGAAGCTGTGGAATTTGGGAAGGTGGATAGAAAATCGCCATACCCCCCTCAGCTAAAAGATCAGGACGGGGCTGATGAACTGGCAAAACGGGCACTTGAAGAGGGAGTCAGGCCTGATGCTATACTTGAAAATGCGCTGGTGCCGGCAATGTCGCGTGTAGGCGATAAATTCACGAGGAAAGAGATCTATGTTCCGCAGATGCTGATGGCAGCCAAAGCTATGAATAGCGCAATGATGCATCTTAAGCCATTCTTTCAGTCGGGCGAGACAAAACGAAAAGGGAAATTCATTGTAGGAACAGTCTCGGGTGACCTTCATGATATAGGCAAAAACCTTGTTGCAATGATGATTGAGGGAGGGGGCTGGGAAGTTATTGACCTGGGGGTAGATGTTGGGACGGAAAAGTTTCTGCATGCTCTGGATGAAAATCCAGGTGCAGTGGTAGGTCTGTCGGCCCTTCTGACAACAACGATGGAAAATATGAAGAAGACCGTTTCCGCGATAAAAGAAAAACATTCTGATTCAAAGATACTCATAGGAGGCGCACCAGTTACAATGGAGTATTGCGAGAAGATAGGGGCTGACTTTTATTCTCCCGATCCTCAGGGAGCAGTGAATTACCTTAAGCA
>JFJP01022070.1_pt1 | contig 12781 bp, 8 predicted proteins | sample 431651 | NCBI WGS metagenome assembly JFJP01 (sample SAMN02602958, study PRJNA72255) | Microbial mat metagenome, whole genome shotgun sequencing project. | biome: fresh water; feature: sink hole; material: water; isolation source: purple microbial (photo- and chemosynthetic) mats found in... | reverse complement strand
TTCTATCAGCTTTAACAGTTCCGCCAGATTTTCCGGAGAAATCGGAGAATTTTCAATGCTTTTTCCTTCGGCGTTCAGAAGCCCCAGCAAAGACCCCATGACCCAGTTACTGACTTGCTTGGGCTGCGGAAAAATTTTCACACAGGCTTCAAAATAATCCGCCAGTTCACGGGCAGATGTCAGCACTTCCGCGTCATAAGAAGGCAGTCCCAAATTTTTGATAAATCTCTCTTTTTTTTCATCCGGCAGCTCGGGAAGCGATGCTTTTACAGACTGAATCCATTCATCTGAAATGACTAACGGCAGCAAATCAGGGTCCGGAAAATAGCGGTAATCATGGGCTTCTTCTTTGGAGCGCATGGAAGTCGTCACGTTTTTCACCGGGTCCCAGAGCCGGGTTTCCTGCATCACTTTGCCCCCGTCGCCGATGATTTCTTTCTGCCGCTCGATTTCAAAATAAATCGCTTTTTCCACATGCTTGAAAGAATTGAGATTTTTCAGTTCTGCACGAGTGCCGAAAGTTTCCGAGCCTTGAGGCATGATGGACACATTTGCATCACAACGGAAACTGCCCTCTTCCATGTTGCCGTCGCAAATATCAAGATAACGCAGAACGGAACGCAGTTTTCTGAGATATGCGCCTGCCTGTTCCGGAGTGCGGATATCCGGTTCGCTCACGATTTCAATCAGCGGCACGCCGGTTCGGTTGAAATCCACCATGCTGACGGGCCGGTTCGGATCGTGATTCAGCTTTCCCGCGTCTTCTTCAATGTGTATTCTGGTAATGCCGATGCGTTTTTTTTCATCGCCGACTTCAATATCAATGTAACCTTTCTGCGCGACAGGCATTTCATATTGGGAAATCTGGTATCCTTTGGGAAGGTCCGGATAAAAATAATTTTTCCGTGCAAATCTGCTTTCATGAGCAATGCTGCAATTGGTGGCAATGCCCATGCGGATGGTGTAATCAACCACTTTTCTGTTCAGCACGGGAAGCACGCCCGGCATTCCCAGACAGACCGGACAGGTATGGGTATTGGGCGGCGCTCCGAAAAGGGTTGAACAGTTGCAGAAAACCTTTGTTTTTGTTTTCAACTGGGCGTGAACTTCAAGCCCTATGACAGATTCAAATTTCATTTTTTTTGTATCCTTGATGAGACTTGCTTGATATTGTAAAGCGATTTTTCAAATCGCTTAAACCGCTTGAAAAGCGGTTTTACGGAGAGGAGGATTAATCTCGTGAGTCAAATTAATTTTCCAAGCTCTTAGAGACATCTGGCTTGCTCAGGGTGACAGGGACAGGGTTTATCACTGCTTCAATCGTCATTATCGCATTATTTCCAACCCCTCAGTCTGTTTGCTTCTTTTATAAATTCAATATTCGGTCTGTCAGAAACTGCCGGCGGAACGGCGATAACAGGTCTCAGGTCTTTGACAAATTTATCCATACCGCCGTCAAATCCCGTTTCTCCGAATTTCTTCATTTCATCAATGTTTACAATAATCTGATACTGTTCGTTGAAGGTAACAAGCCCTTTATCATAAGCCCTATGATATAATGCAGATAAAGCAATTCCGTTAGCCGTGTCATCGGTGGATTTGTCGGAACTTACCGGAACAATGTGCGCAGCATCAACCAATTTTAACTGCATACCGCTGAACGCACATTTATTTCCGTAAGCTGTCAATACTCTTGCTTTGAAACTTGTGTCGCGGAGTTTTCTGCTTAACTGAATGACTGCTGTTTGTCGCTGTTTGCTGACTTGCTGAATAAGTTCTGTGTTCAGTTCAGGCGGTCGGTCTGATATTTCTTCTAACACTTTGAAATCTTTCTTGGAATCGCCGAAGCTGTGCAATTGTTCTGATGACTGAACATAGCTCACAAAAAAATCCGGTCGGAAGGCAATCGCTATTTCATTGTTTCCTTTGTCGCAGGGTGAAAAGCTGTTTATCAATGCTTTACGCAGAAATTCTTCTCTGATTTGCATTGAAGGCGAGAATCCGAGTTTTCCCGTGTGTTTCGCATAGTCAAACCCTGCATAAACCCCGACTTCCCCCCACCAGCCGAGAATCAGCGTTTTTTCTCCTGCGTGCTTTTCAAAACAGTCTGCGCCTGTAATCTGAATGCGGTACTCATTTTTGGGTCTTGCTGCCCCGCCGCCGTGAGTCAGATTCCAAATGTAAATGCGAAGCAGATGGCTTTCTTCGTTACTGTAAATTTTCAGGACAAACGGATGTTGTGAAATGTCGCCGACATACAGCACATTCCAGCCGCAATCATTTACTGACTGAACAATTATATCAAGAAGGTCATATTTTCTGTGTCTTGCCATTTAACTTAAATGCTGTTGTAAAAACCTGTCTTTCTGTTTCTTGTCATTCAACTTATACTCTGCTGTAAAAAGGTCGGCTTCTTCTTCAAATCTGATTTTGCTGCCATATAAATATGGTTCGTGAATTTCCATTGCAATCCATTTTCTTTCAAGTTTTTCGGATGCAAAGCCTGTTGTGTTGCTGCCTGCAAACGGGTCTAAAACCAAGTCGCCTTTGCCGGTTGTAAATTTTATGAAAAAATCCGCAAAGTCTTTGGGAAACCTTGCAGGATGAGGTTTTATTTCCAACTCTTTGCACCGTTTCATATAATAGCTGTTGCTTTCTGTATTTGCAAGTTCAAGCAGGTTCGGCGGAATTGCGCCGCCGTTGTCATGACCGAATTTGTCGGAAATATCGTGTCCGCTGGGTCTCAACTGTGCTTTGTAACCGTTTTTCAGGAGAGATTTCATACTGTTGCTGTAGGGTTTCAAAACCTGCCTGTTGTCAGATTTGGGATTTTCTGTTTTGGAGAGCCACCAGACAATATTAACGCTGTCTTTTACTCTGATACGTCTGACAGTCACCCACTCCGCAGGCGTCGGAAGTCGCGCAGGATTATAATGGAAAAATTCCTGCGCCAGAAAGAAGTGCTGCTCACGGCAAAGTTTTACAAGCAATTCATATTGATAAATACTCCTTACAGGGTATCCGGGCAAATATGCGCCGCCCAAATCAATCACCAAAGAGCCGTTGTCAGCAAGCAGCCGGTAAAACTCTTCTGAAAATGGCAGAAACCAGTCAATATACTCCTGTTCCTGTTTGTTGCCGTATTCTTTCTGTCTTGTCAGCGCGAAAGGGGGAGAGGTTAAAATCAGGTTTGCAGAACTGTCGGGAAACTGCTTCATCAGCTCCAAACTGTCACCCAAGTATGCCTGTCCGTATTCGGTCTCATAATACGGCGTTAATGCCGGTGTGCTATCCGGTTTCAATGTCATCTGATTAAATCTCTCAAATTTCAAAGGTGCGGTTTATCATTACGGACAATCAATTTCTTTGGGAAAATCAGAAACCAGCAGCGATGTTTCCAACTCTCTTTCACGGTTATAAAATGCCATATTTCCCTGTTCATCGCAAATCCAGACTTCCGAGGCTCCGGCTTCAAAATACAAGGCTCTTTTTTCAGCCATTTCCTCGTCCGTATTCGATGCGGACATGACTTCCGCACAGATTTCCGGCGCGACAGAGCATTCTGATTCGTATTTTACCGCTTCAAGACGTTGCGCCGAAATCCATGCCACATCAGCAACTTTTGTTCCGTTTTTTGTACGGATCGCACATTCGGGAATCGCTTCTCCCTTGTCGAGCAATTTATAAAGCAGGCGCAGAATCTTTCCCTGAAAAATCGAATGGCGCAATTTTACCGGACTCATGACAATCTGTCCCCATTGATTCAATTCTATCTTAAACGGCAGATTTTTCAGATGAGGCTCTGTGCAGGCTTGTTCCCAATTCATTTTCGCCCCCGGCTTTGATTAAGTGAGAAATTAAAAAGTGAGAAGTGAGAAATGTTCACTTCTCACTTCCCACTTCTCACTTCTTCTTCACTTCCTCAAAATCCGCATCCACCACATCATCATCGCCGCCGGGCTTTGAAGCCCCCTGATGTGCGCCCGCGCCGGGGTCTGCGCCGCCGGGCTGTTCGCCGGTCTGCGCCGCCGCCTGTTTATACATGGCTTCCGCTAATTTGTGCGAAGTCTGCGTCAGTTCATCGCTCAGACGCTTGATTTCCGCCGCGTCATTTCCTTCCATTGCCTTTTTCAGACTGGCTAAGGCATTTTCCACACTGCTTTTTGTCGCGCTGTCAACCTTGGCGCCGAGGTCTTTCAGCGATTTCTCCGTCTGATAAATCATCGCGTCTGCGGTATTTCGGACTTCTACCAATTCCCGCTTCTTTTTGTCCTCTTCAGCATGAAATTCCGCATCTTTGACAAGTTTCTCAATCTCGCTCTTGGACAGACCGCTGGAAGCCGTGATCCGGATGGACTGTTCTTTGGCAGTTGCCATGTCTTTGGCAGAAACATTCACAATGCCGTTGGCGTCAATGTCAAAAGTCACTTCAATCTGAGGCACACCTCTGGGCGCGGGCGGAATGCCCACCAGTTCAAAACGTCCCAGCGTCTTGTTGTCTGCCGCCATTTCCCGCTCGCCCTGAAGCACATGAATGGAGACCGCAGGCTGGCTGTCGGCAGCCGTTGAAAAAACCTGACTTTTTCTTGTGGGAATGGTCGTATTTTTCTCAATCAGCCGGGTCATCACGCCGCCCAAAGTTTCAATTCCCAGAGAAAGCGGCGTCACGTCCAGAAGCAGCACGTCTTTCACATCGCCCTTGAGAACACCTGCCTGAATCGCCGCGCCCACTGCCACAACTTCATCCGGATTCACTCCTCTGTGGGGTTCTTTGCCGAAAATCTTGCGGACCCGGTCGGAAACCGCAGGCATACGCGTCATGCCGCCCACCAGAATAACTTCGTCTATTTTATCCGGGGTCATGCCCGCGTCTTTCATTGCGATTTTACAGGGCATTTCCAGTTTGTCCAACAAATCGGCAACTAAAGATTCCAGCTTGGCGCGGCTCATTTTCATGTTCAGATGTTTGGGACCGCTGGCGTCTGCTGTGATAAAAGGAAGATTGATGTCGGTTTCCATAGAGGTGGAAAGCTCCATCTTCGCTTTTTCAGACGCTTCTTTCAGACGCTGCAAAGCCATTTTGTCGCTTCTCAGGTCTATTCCCTGATCTTTTTTAAATTCGGCTGCCAGATAATCAATGAGCCGGAGATCAAAATCTTCGCCGCCGAGATGCGTGTCGCCGTTGGTGGATTTGACTTCAAACACACCTTCGCCGATTTCCAGTACGGATATATCGAATGTGCCGCCCCCGAGATCAAAGACCGCAATTTTTTCTTCTTTCTTCTTGTCCAGACCGTAAGCCAAGGATGCTGCTGTGGGTTCGTTGATGATCCGCAAAACATTCAGACCCGCAATTTTGCCCGCGTCTTTTGTGGCCTGACGCTGGCTGTCGTCAAAATATGCCGGAACGGTTATGACCGCATCGGTGACAGGTTCTCCGAGATACTGCTCTGCCGTATGTTTGATGTTTGCCAGTATATATGAAGATATTTCCGCGGGGCTTAACTGTTTTCCCTGAATATTGATGCGAATATCGCCGTTGCCTGCCTCTTCGATTTTATACGGCAGAATTTTTTTGTCTTTCTGCACTTCGGCTGATCTGAATTTGCGTCCGATCAGCCGTTTGACTGCAAAAATCGTATTTTCAGGATTGGTGATTGCCTGCCGTTTTGCGATTTGTCCGACCAAACGCTCGCCGTTGCTTGAAAACGCAACGATTGAGGGAGTGGTCCGCCCGCCTTCGGGATTGGTGATCACCTTGGGCTCTCCGCCCTCCATGATCGCCACGCATGAATTTGTCGTTCCGAGATCAATACCGATTACCTTGCTCATCTTTCTTTCCTCCTTGAATATATTAAAAACTGAGTTTTTTAAAAAAACTCAGTTTTTCTTCAGTTTTTTTGAATATGCTGAGTGTCAGTCTGACACATATTTTCTGTAAACTGATTTTTGTCCTTATCTGAGGCTGATGACTATGCTTTTGCTTTGGAAACAACAACCATTGCCGGTCTCAGCAGTCTGTCATGGAGCATATAGCCTTTGTGAAATTCTCTTACAACCGTATTTTCAGGGTATTCTTCCGAAATTTCCTGAGAAACCGCTTCATGAAAAGCAGGATCAAAAGGTTTTCCCACGGATTCAACCGGGGTGACACAGCATCTTTCAAATATCTTGTAAATTTCTTTGAGCGTCATTTTGACACCCTCGGCGATACCGGCGATGTTTTCTTCGGAAACAAAGGATGCCACCGCTCTTTCCAGATTATCCGCCACAGGAAGCAGTTCTTTCATCAGCGATTCATTGGCAAATTTTCTGAAGCTTTCCGCTTCCCGGGCTGTGCGCTTTTTGTAGTTTTCAAATTCTGCGGAAACTCTCAGTAAGCGGTCATAATGATCTTTGGCTTTCTGTTCTGCGGATTCAAGCCTGATCTCCAAATCTTTTATCAGATCATCGCCGCTGTTTTCTTCCGCCGAAACAATATCATCGCCGATATCACCGCTTTCTGTATCGGAAGATTCAGCTTCAGCAATATCATCCTGAATATCGTCGTGTTTTGTCTTTTCGTCATTCATCAGTCTAATACTTTCTCCTGCTTTATGTATTCCGGCGGAAATGCCGGTCGCTGCTTAGTGATTTGTCAGATAATGCGGAATGTGAGTGCTGATAAGAAACATAATTCTGTATGGATAAATGTCAAGTTCGGATTGAAGATTGCAGAAGGAAGATTAACGCTCAGTAAAGCGATTTTTCAAATCGCTGTGAAGCGAATTTCAGTAAAGCGATTTTTCAAATCGCTGTGAAGCGAATTGATCTGTTCTCAGCCTGGGTCGCTCTACAGAACCTTGCAGATGCGGTTTGCTTCGGAATTTGAAAAAGAGGATATAGTAATCCGCTTTCGGTTTTTTTGCCACAGACGCACACAGACATGCACAGACAGATATCTGAATACGGAATGCACCATAGCTGTAGAACGGGTTTGAAACCCGTTTTTCGCTGCGCTCAGAATGACATTTCTGAAGCGCTGTCTGTTTTCAGACATCTTTCAGGATTTTTTGGGGTGGGAGAAGGTTGTGCACCCGCCGTCGAATTCCTTCCTGAAAAGAGCCATGAATATGACCGGGATCGATCCACGACACAGACTGCATCTCTTATCGCTGCTTCCTTCCGGACCTGACGAGGTTCGTGACCGTCTGTTGCGCGGCGGCCGGTCAGCATGTCTGCATGTTCAGGAGAGAAACCCTCTGTTGGGGATTCAGCCTCGCATATAGCGGATTTCGAGTGACAAGGCACCGCTAGCGCCCCGCATAGCACAACCGTCATTAATTATAGCGCGTGATATTATTTTTGCAAGGGAAAAATAGAAAAAACATCAATTTTATTGACATCAGCGTTTCCATATCATAGGGATAATGAAAGCTCACCCCACGCGACCCCACCCCCGGCCCCTCCCCGAAGGTGTCTGCTCCCCCTCTCCTTCGGAGAGTGGGCCGGGGGGTGAGGTCATCTATCGGAGAGGGGGCCGGAGTGTGAGGTCTGAACATGAATAACAATTCTGACATATTAAAAACCGTATCCCGGACCATTGCAGCATGGAAAATGTTTCAGCCGGGCGATGCCGTGCTTGTCGGCGTATCCGGGGGAGCCGATTCTGTTGCGCTGCTGCACATTCTGCGGATGCTTGCGCCCGAATTTTCTCTGCGAATAGGCATTGCACATCTGAACCACTGCCTGCGGTATCCGGACGCGGATAAGGATGCGGAATTTGTCACATCCCTTGCCATAAACCTGAATCTGCCTTATTATATTTCCAAAGCAGATGTGAAAATATATCAGCGGCAGCACCGGCTTTCCCTTGAAGAAGCGGCGCGGCTGGTACGCTACGCATTTTATGAAGATACCGCGGCAAAACACGGTTTCAGCAAAATCGCACTGGGACATCATGCCGATGACAATGCGGAATCCGTGCTTATGTATCTGTTTCGGGGAAGCGGTCTCACCGGCATTTCCGGCATTGCGCCCGACAGAGACGGAAAATTTGTGCGCCCCCTGATTCATCTGACAAAAGCGCAGCTCACCGCTTTTCTGAGCGAAAACAGCATCGTTTATGTTTCAGATGCCAGCAATGCGGATACAAAATTTCTCAGAAACAGGATTCGCCATGATCTGATTCCCATGCTCAAGAAATTTTACAACCCGAACATCGCCGAAACCCTGAGCCGATTTTCCGATATTGTCAGATGCGAAGACGAATGGATTGAATCGGAAATCATAAACCCGCTTTTTGCACAATGTGTTTCAGCATCGCAAAAAGAAAAGATTGCGCTTTCCCTGCCGAAGCTGAAAAACATCAGCCTTGCGGCGCAGAGACGCATCATCCGGAAAGCCGTTGCAAAACTCAGAGGAGATACAAGGCGCATCAGCTATTCGCACATCGAAGCCGTCATAAACCTTTTGCAGAAATCCGGTGTCCGCAAAAGTCTTGATCTGCCGGATGGCGTCAGGGCGGAACGAAACGCAGATACGCTTGTATTTTCAAAATATGAACATGCAAAAACGGAAACGCCGTATTTTGAATACAGCCTGATACACCCCAAGGGGGGAGTTTCGACAATATTTATAAAAGAAACAGGCATGTATCTGACATTCTCCTGTGCGGCAATCTTATTAAAAGAGGGCAAAGGTCTGCAAGACTGTCCGGCATTTTCGCCGACAGCCGCATATTTTGATATGGATGCCCTGAGTTTTCCGCTGACTGTCCGGCAATTCAGACCCGGGGACCGCTTTTGTCCGCTGGGAATGAGCGGCACGCAGAAGGTGAAAAATTTTTTCATCAACAGCAAAGTTCCGATAAATGAGCGGAAAAGATGCCCGATCCTTCTGTCACAGGGGAAAATAATATGGATCGCCGGTTACAGAACGGATGAATCTGCCAAGATCAGCGATTCAACATCAAATATTTTGAAGGCTGAACTTTTTCTTGCCTAATCCGGCATAATAGTTCATATTAAGTGAGAATTGAGAAGTGAGAAACAGAGCATCTCATACCAATTCGCTTTCAAAGATCGGTCTTTTCAGATCGTAAAGCGATTTTTCAAATCGCTTAAACCGCTTGAAAAGCGGTTTTACGGAAAACACCGTTTTTGAAAGCGAATTGGTATCAAATGCGAAATATTTGTAGGAAGAAATCATCAACCTGAGGAGGTAAGTTTTTGAATCCGTTTTATAAAAATCTGGCTTTATGGCTTGTCATCACGTTAATGATGATAATGCTTTACAATCTTTTCAATCAGCAGCCGCCGTCTGAAACCGGCATCAGCTACTCAAAATTTCTTGAAATGGTGAACAGCGACGGTGTGGCTGAAGTCATCATACAGGGACAAGACCTTCTGGTCTCTTCTGTTGACGGAAAGCGTTTCAAGATATTTTCCCCCAATGACCCGGAACTTATCAAAATTCTCAGAGAAAAAGCGGTTTCCATCAAAGCAAAACCTCCGGCAGAATCGCCCTGGTTTATCACAGTGCTGGTGTCGTGGTTTCCCATGATTGTGCTGATCGGCGTATGGATTTTTTTCATGCGCCAGATGCAGTCCGGCGGGGGCAAGGCATTGTCTTTCGGCAAAAGCCGGGCAAGGCTTTTGTCCGATTCTTCGGAAAAAGTGACTTTTGAGGATGTGGCAGGCATTGACGAGGCAAAAGAAGAACTGGAAGAGATTGTCGAATTTCTGAAAGACCCGAAAAAATTCACGCGTCTGGGGGGGCGCATTCCTAAAGGCGTTCTGCTGATGGGACCCCCGGGAACCGGCAAAACCCTTTTGGGACGAGCCATTGCAGGCGAAGCCGGCGTACCGTTTTTCACCATCAGCGGTTCGGATTTTGTGGAAATGTTTGTGGGCGTGGGCGCGTCCAGAGTCCGTGATCTTTTTATTCAGGGAAAAAAGAATGCGCCCTGTATTATTTTCATTGATGAAATTGACGCGGTGGGCAGACACCGGGGCGCGGGTCTCGGTGGCGGACATGATGAAAGAGAACAGACGCTCAACCAACTGCTGGTGGAAATGGACGGATTCGAATCCAACGAAGGCGTGATTCTCATTGCCGCGACCAACCGCCCCGATGTTCTGGATCCTGCGCTGACACGCCCCGGGCGATTTGACCGTCAGGTGGTGGTCTCGCTTCCCGACATCCGGGGGCGTGAAAAGATTCTCAATGTTCACATGAAAAAATCGCCGCTTTCGCCGGATGTGGATTCGCTGGTTCTGGCAAAAGGAACGCCCGGTTTTTCCGGTGCGGATTTGGAAAATCTGGTGAACGAGGCGGCGCTTTTGGCAGCCAAGAGAAACAAAAACAAAATTGACATGCAGGATTTTGAGGATTCCAAAGACAAGGTTTATCTGGGACTGGAACACCGCTCATGGGTTCTGTCGGATGAAGACAAAAAAATGACCGCCTATCACGAGGGCGGACATGCGCTGGTTGCACGCTTTCTGCCCGGCACGGATCCGGTCAACAAAATCACGATTATTCCCCGTGGCAGAACTTTGGGCGTCACATGGTATCTGCCGGAGGAACGCTACAGCCGGTTCAAGGATCAGTATGAAAGCGCATTGGCAGTGGCATTCGGGGGACGTGCGGCAGAGGAGATTGTTTTCGGACGCATCAGCACGGGCGCATCCAACGACATCAAGCAGGCGACCGATATTGCACAGAAAATGGTGCGGTCATGGGGAATGAGCGAAGAACTGGGGCCCCTTTCCTATGCCAAAAGCGAGGAGCATATTTTTCTGGGCAGAGAGATTGCCCAGCATCGGGATTATTCTGAAGAAACCGCCAAAAAGATTGACAAAGAAGTCAGCAGACTGATTCAGAATGCCTATAACTGTTCCAAAGAGGTTTTGAAGGAAAATCTGGATATTCTGCACAAATTGGCGGCACTGCTGCTGGAAAAAGAGACGATACAGGGGAATGAGCTGGACGGGCTTATATATTCGATGCGTCCGGGGATGAAACTGCCGTCGGTGTCGTCATCCGGCGATGCTGCCAATAACGGGGATATTCTTTTGAAAAGCAAATAATTTTTTAGCCACGAATGCCACGAATGAACACGAATTTTTTCACGAATAAAAGATCACGGATTTTATGACAACTGCATTTGTGTTTATTTTTCTGTTAAAAATTCCGTGTGTTTTTTATCAGAGAGAAATTCGTGTAATTCGTGTAATTCGTGGCTAAAAACAACAAACTCCGATCAAAAATGAAAACATACCATCTGTCTTATGGAAAACACCGCCTTGAACTGGGTACACGCACACTCATCATGGGCATACTCAACATCACGCCGGATTCTTTCTCAGACGGCGGAAAATTCTTCGATACCGACATTGCCGTGGCTCAGGGCGAAAAAATGGTCGCCGAGGGTGCGGACATTCTCGACATCGGCGGAGAATCCACACGCCCTTTTTCCGAAGCCGTGTCTGAGGAAGAAGAAACAGACCGGGTCCTGCCGGTAATAGAAAAGCTTGTCACCCGTGTCACTGTTCCGATTTCCATAGACACTGCAAAGGCGGGCGTTGCCAGACGGGCGATCAAAGCCGGCGCGGCGATCATAAACGACATCAGCGCGCTGCGCCTTGATCCGTATATGAGCGGGGTCGCTTCGGAATACGGGGTACCGGTGATTCTGATGCACATGAAAGGCACGCCCAGAACCATGCAGACGGCGCCGGTATATGAAAATCTGATCGGAGAGGTCAGGGCTTTTTTTGAAAATGCGGTTTCCAATGCGGAAAAGAGCGGGATTTCAAGATCAAAGATTATCCTTGATCCGGGCATCGGCTTCGGGAAAACGCTGGAACATAACCTGCTGCTGATCAGACATCTGCGTGAATTTGAAAGTTTTGATCTGCCGCTGCTGATCGGCGTTTCGAGGAAAGCCTTTATCCGAAATCTTCTGAAAGACAAAGACAGCAAAGAAGCCGACCCCCTTTCACCGGAAGTTGAAATCGGCACGCAGGCGGCGGTTGCGGCAGCGATACTAAACGGCGCGCACATTGTAAGGGTTCACAATGTGGCGGCCACGCGTGCCACCGCAAAGATTGCAGACGCCATCAGAAATATTAATTAATTGAGAATTGAGAATTGAGAATTGGGAAGTGTTTATTTCTCAATTCTCACTTTTTCATTTCTCAATTCTCAATTCAAGGACTTCCTCTATGAAACAACTGACATTTTGGATAATAATATTTGCCGTGGTTTTAAGCTGCCCGGCTTTGTCGGCGGAAAAATCAGAGACTTTGCAAAAGGAACAGGCAGAGGCAACCATCGCTCTTGCAGAAGCCTACATGGGGCAGGGCAACTACACAGCAGCATTGAAAGAACTGCTGAAAGTGGAGCAATTTTTTCCTGAAAATCCCTATCTTCACAATGATCTGGGGCTGGTGTATCTGGCAAAAGAAAAGCCGGAGCTTGCCGTCGAACATTTTAAGAAAGCCGTGAAAATCAATCCGGACTACGCGTCTGCCCGCAACAATCTGGGAACAGCCTATCTGGTGCAGAAAAACTGGGATGCCGCGATTGAGATATTCAAAACACTCAGCGACGACCTTCTCTACGGGACCCCGCATTATCCGCTTTCCAATCTGGGCTGGGCATACTACAACAAGGGCGACTACAAAATGTCGGAGAAATACTACACAGACAGCCTGAAAACAGAACCGGATTTTGTGACAGCGCTGCGGGGACTGGGCAGAACATATCTTGCATTGAAAGACTACGGCAAAGCAGT
>JFJP01005822.1_pt1 | contig 12781 bp, 9 predicted proteins | sample 431651 | NCBI WGS metagenome assembly JFJP01 (sample SAMN02602958, study PRJNA72255) | Microbial mat metagenome, whole genome shotgun sequencing project. | biome: fresh water; feature: sink hole; material: water; isolation source: purple microbial (photo- and chemosynthetic) mats found in... | reverse complement strand
GCGCCTGCTGGTACAGCGCGCTGCGCTGTGACTGGTAAACCGGTGGCAGGTCGCTGTGCAGCCCGCAGGCCGCCAACTGGTTCAGGATCAGCGTAGCAACGCCCGGCAGACAGCGCGTGGTGTCGACATCCTCCAGGCGTACCAGCCACAAGCCAGCATGGGCGCGGGCATCCAGCCAGCTAGCCAGCGCCGCCACCAGCGAGCCGGCGTGCAGCGGCCCTGTGGGAGAAGGCGCAAAGCGGCCAACGTAGCGGCTCACGCCACCGCGAGTGCCAGCTCCAGCCCTGACACAAACGCGTCTTCAACCCGGTGGCCAATACACCAGTCGCCACACACCCCCAAGCCTTTTTTGGCATCCCACAAATGGCTCTTGCCCAGGGGTGTGAGGGTTTTGGCATACAGCCAGCGCTGGCTGTCCACATGGGCGGGTTCGGCCCGGATGCCGGTGATTTCGGTAAAGGCCTTGATCAGTTTGGCCTCGGCGCGGACCGAGTCGTCGTTCAAGTGTTCTTGCGACCAGGCGGCGCTGGCCTGGATGGTCCAGCGCTCAACCATGCTGCGGCCTGGCTTGCTCGATTCGCGCGCGGCCCAGGCAATGCGGTGGTGGGTGCTGCGCGCCGCATTCCATTGCGGCCCCAGGGTGGACATGCCGGGTTGCATGGCCTGTGGAAACGCCAGCATCAGAGTCCAGCACGGCGCCACCTTGACCCCATTGATGTCCATCACCCAGGGCGCCGCCAAATCTGAATTTTGTAGCACGCTTCGCGCCTGGGTCGCGGGCGTGGCCAATAAAACACCATCAAAACCAGAGAACACATGCTGCGCCCCGTCGAGCGCTTCAGTGCGCAGTTGCCACTGTCTGGGGCTGACCGCATCGCGCTCGATTTTGCTCACCCGGGTTTGCAGTTCGATCCGGTGGTCGGCCTTCAGCGGCTCGGCCCAACCCGCCACCAGCGACTTCATGCCAGGCACCGCCACCCAGTGGGCATCGCGGGCCGGCAGCGCTTGGCCTGCCACATGGCCGAGCTCGTCTAGCACCTGCACCGAGTTGGCGCTCCAGCGTTTGCACAGATCGGGCGTGGTTTGCAGTGCCAGCACAAAGCGCGGGTCACGCGCCGTGAAGTACTGGGCCCCATGGTCAAACGAGCCAAAAGCACTGTCGCGGGTGGCCATGCGCCCGGCCACGCCACGGCTTTTTTCAAACACGGTCACGGTGTGGCCTGCTTGAACCAGGGTACGGGCACAGGTGATTCCGGCCATGCCAGCGCCAACGATGGCGAAGTGTTTTGATGCGCGTGGAACTGTGCTCATGGAAATTTGCTCCGTTGTTTGAATGACACCGACTTTAACCGCCCCGATGCCGCTCCAGCAAGGCACTGCGGGTGGCCGGGCTCTGCAATGCGTTCAGCCACCACTGCAAGGCTCGGCCCTGCGTGGTGTTGCCGCGTTGGCGCCAGGCGTAGTTGACGCTGACGATGCGCGCCGGGCGCACCGTGGCCTTGACCACCAGGCGGCCGGTGTCAATGTAGTCCCTGGCCATGCATTCGGGCACCGAGCCGCACCCCATGCCGCGCAGGTGGGCATCGAGCTTGGCCTGCATGGTGGCCACGGTGAACACGTCCTGCCCACCCAGCAGGCCAATGGTGACACCGCGGCCACGGCTGATGGTGTCGGCCACCGCTACCGCGCGGTGCGCGCGCATCATTTCGTCGCTCAGGGGTTCGGCCGCAGCCGCCAGCGGGTGGTGCGGCGCTACGGCATAAACAAAACGCACCTCGCCCAGCGGTTCGGTGTGAATGGCGGTGTTTTGCACGACATCTGCCACCCCCAGTGCCAGGTCGGCCTGGCCGCTGGTCAAGGCCTCCAGCGTGCCTGACAGGGTTTCGTCGCGCAGCCGGATGCGGGTGGGCGGGTTTGGCTCCAGAAAGTGCTCGCACAGCTCCATCACCGTGGCTTTAGCGATGATGCTGTCCAGCGCAATGGTGAACTGCGGCTCCCAACCCGTGGCCACGCGCTTGACCCGATTGGCCACCGCATCGATGTCTTCCAGCAGGCGTTCACCCTCGCGTAACAACTCAGCGCCTGCCGGTGTCAATTTGGCCTGGCGCGAGCTGCGGTCATACAGCAGCACATCCAGCGCGTCTTCAATCAAGCGCACCCGGTAGGTGAGGGCGCTGGGCACCATGCCCAGGGCTCGGGCCGCAGCGGCAAAGCTGCCAGCCGCGGCAATGGTCTGCAGCATGGACAGGGCATCGGGTGTCAGAACATTGCGGGGTGTAGGGGGCGTGGCAGACATGATGGGTGGCTCAAGGCTCCAGCGTTGCTGGCGTGCGTTGGACAAATTTGGAACGGCTGTAGCAGATTTGGGGTCGGATCCCAATTCGGCCTGACGCATTGGTTGGACTGAGCAAAGTCACCCCGAATTGGGCTCTGACCCCAATTCTGCGGCACTTGTCCAGGAAGTCGGCTTGCTTTGCAACCTGACAACACCGGCTGCATGATTCGACATGCTCGCCCATCGAGCTGGTCATTGTGGGTTGACCAACTCAATGTCAGCCTCAGTCAGACCGTACAGCCTATGGATGTGCTGCTGGATTTGCGCGTCAGTTTCATCCAGCAAACGTTGGTATTGCGCGCGCTCCCGGTCCAGCATGGCGATGTTGACCTTCTCTGTGGCCTGCAGCACGCGGTCCACCAATCTGGCAATCTGCGCTTGCACCTCAGGCGGTGGTGCGATCAGCGGAATCGCCAGCAGTGGCTCCTTGTCCACCTGAAACTGGTCACCCTGCATTTTTCCCCTGTGCCTGAGCCAGTAGCTGACGACATTGGAATTGAGCAGTGCGGTCAGATACTTCAGGTTGATGCGCTTGGTTTTGATGATGTTGAAGGCCATCATCACGTAGGCTGTGTTGTCGGTATAGGCAAATGTTGGCGAGGCGCATTTGCGCGGTGCCAGGATGCGCGGGCCGGATTCGAAAAACGCCGGTTCACGCGGCCAGTGCAGACAAAACCACGGCAGCCGTCCGGCTTTTGTTTCGCGCCGCTGCGCCATGATCTTCTGGTACGGCAACAGATGGGTCAGTAGCCGTTCGGGCAGATCTGCAACGTCGGGGTGCCTGGCGTAAATGATTTCCAGACGATGCGATGACTTGAGCCCATAGCGCTGGGCATCGACCGGTTCATACAGTGGCTTGAGCAATTCACGCTCGGATTTGCTGGGTTTGACAAAAAAGTCGCGCGGTAGCACAAACACCGGGTTCCCCGCTGCGATGGCATGTTGCGCCAGGTCGCGCTTTGAAAACAAACCCAAAGCCCGGGCTGACACAACATCGGGATTGGGCACGATGCCTTGCGCCACTTCAGTTTTGCCATTGAGCTCAAAGTTGGCCGCAGTGGCCATTTTTTGCAGCAAGGCGTTGTGATCACAGCCGGAAAAAGTGTAGGCGGTGCTGCCCTGTTGCGCCCGAATGAGACTGGGTTTCAGGTAGTTGGCCTGCGGCAAGTCAGACAGACTCAACAACCCCTGCGCATCTTCGAGCGTGCGTTTTTTCCCACCCAGCACCCGGTAGTCAAACGCATACGACTGCGGTACGCCAGAGCGCCGGGCGATCAGGATCATGGTCTGAATGCCAGCGTCCTTAAACACCTTGAAGTCGCCAAAATCAATCAGATGCTCTATGCGGGCATCCTTGGACAGCTTTTCACGCAGTCGCCGGGCACCAAAGTTGGTGGTCCAGTTGTTGGTGGCAATGAAGGCCAGCGTGCCAGTTTCTGGCTTCAGAATGTCCAGCGCCCGGCAGGCAAACAGGTACCAGATGTCCATCTTGCCCTGAAAGTAGGGCGACTCGCGCAGGTGATCAAACGCCTCGCGGTGGGTGTATTCCTTGATGTAAGGCGGGTTGCCAATCACCAGGTCAAAGCCACCGCCGGGCTGCATCACCTGTGCAAAGGTGCGGTGCATGTTGACCGCCCTGTGCGCCTCAAAACGCGCCATGGAAAACATGTCATCAGCACCAGCATCGTCAATCGGCGAAATCAGCGAATTGCCGACGATGATGTTGTTGTGCAGGGGTGGCAGCAGCGCGCCAGCCAGCTCAAGTTGCTGGCTGTGCGTGCTGGCCGTGGTCTCGTCTTCAAGCAGTTTGAGATACAAGGAGAGTTGCGACACCTCTACGGCCTGGGCATCGATGTCGATGCCAAAAATGCATTTCGTCAGTACCTCACGCTTTTTTTGGATCGAAAGGTGCAGCACGCCATCGCGCATCACGGTGTCGCCCTTTTTGGCCAGCTTTGGGTGCGCGGCATAAGTGCGTGCCAGCTCAGTCAGCAGATATTCATACACCCCAATCAGGAACGAGCCGCTGCCGCACGAGGTGTCAATGGTTTTGACCGCCAGGATGTCATCGGGTGTCTTGCCTTTGACTTTGGGCCCAAGTGCTTGATCGACCATGAAACTGACGATGTAGTCCGGCGTGTAATAGACCCCACCGCTCTTGCGAACCTGCGGCTTTTCCTCGACCCGAGCCTGTTTTGCAGTAGCCACCACCACCTTGCCCAGAAATCGCTCGTAAATGCGCCCCAGCATTTCCACCGGTATGGCGTTGAAATCGTAGGGCGATGTGGGATCGGTCAGTTCGATGCAAATGGCTGAAAAAACGGTGTCATCCACCTGGAATCCTGGCGAATCAAGCACCGCGTGATGCTTATAGACCACCCCGTTGTATTGTTTGTCCAGGCGGTCGCAGTCGCGTACAAACTGTTTCCAGGCCGATGGTTTTGAGGCCAGGCGGCTGATGATGGCTGTTGGCTCAATCAGCTTGTCTTCCAGAAACCGGGTAAATACCAGGCGGTCGAGTGTGCGTTGCACCGACTCGGTGAGTTGTTCACTGCCCATCTGTGGGTTATGACGCTTGAAAGATTTGGCCAGCTCTTCGCGGTAAACATCGAGTTGCGTCAAAAAAGCATCGTCAATATTTTGGTAGTCATGGGTCAAATTTCCGAGTCTCTTGCTGGCTGCGCTGGGTTTTTCAAGCGTGGCGGCGTATTTGCCGATGGCATCGCTAACCGTTGCTTCACGTGAGAACAGCCAATAAATGCGGGCAAAAATCTCCGGGTCACGGAAATCCTGAAACGAGTAAACCGCTAACTGCCGCTGCAGGGCCGTTTTGATGTTGGGCCGAAATCGGCTGTCGATGATGTGAAAGCTGTGAAAGTCTGTCAGCACCACAACCGGCAGTTGGTGGCTCCAACTGTAGCGAATGGCCTGAAAATAATTGTCGGGGGTGGCAATGTTGGGCTGTGGGCGTTTGGCCTCGACAAAGAACCGTGGCCGTTTGTTGAAGTGGGGAGCCAGAGAAAAAGCGTAATCAGCCCGGCGTTTGGCTTCACCGGTGGTGACACTTTTTTCGATCTTGACCTCCTGCTCATACGGATTGGTTTGTGTCTCATGATTGACATCCCAACCCAGCGCGATGAACAGTTTGTCCAGAAAGTCCTTGCGTGCTTCCTGCTCCTGGTAGCCGACGCTCAGGTAATGCGCCAGATTGGCGTCGAACTGAGCAACCAGGGCACTCACCAGTGAATGTGCGACTGCAAAACTTGTTATCTGATTCATGGACGGAACAATTTTTGATCAATACAGGTTGTGGATTCGAATAGTTTGAATGATGCCATCAAAACGACAGGCCCTGGACAGCTACCGCCGCGACTACAGTCAAGTCAAGCTCTCAACCAAAAAGTATCAAACATGTTGACTCTCAGACCTTCCCAATCCCGCGGTTATGCCGACCACGGCTGGCTCAAGTCGTTTCACAGCTTTTCATTTGCCGATTATTTCGACCCCCAGCACATGGGCTGGGGTAATTTGCGGGTCATCAACGAAGACTGGATTGCGCCGGGCAAGGGTTTTGGCACGCATGGCCACCGCGACATGGAAATCGTCACCTACGTGCTCTCGGGTGCCTTGGCGCACCAGGACAGCATGGGCAATATCGAGGCGATTTTGCCCGGCGAGGTGCAGCGCATGAGCGCTGGTACCGGCGTGCGGCACAGCGAGTTCAACCACGCGCCGCAAGACACCACGCACCTGCTGCAGATCTGGATAACGCCCCACACCCAGGGGCTGACACCGGGTTATGAGCAAAAAAGCTTTGCCAACGCAGACAAGGACGGGCAACTGTGCCTGGTGGCATCCCCAGATGGTGCGCAAGGCTCAGTCAGGATGCACGCCGATGCCCGGCTGTATGCCGCTTTGTTGACGGGCGGCCAGTCTGCCAGCCTGGCCTTGCCGCCCCATCGCAAGGCCTATGTGTTTCTGGTGCGCGGCCAGTTGTCGGTCAATGGCACGGTGCTGGTCAAGGGCGACGCGGCCCTGCTGGCCGATGAGGCCTGGGTCACGCTGACCGATGGCCTGGATGCGGAAGTGCTGCTGTTCGACTTGACCGCCTGATTTTTCCTGTTTTCCTCAACCCACGTTTTTTAACCCAAGGAGTTTTCACCATGACAAAAGTTGCTGTTGTTTTCCATTCTGGCTACGGCCACACCCTGCGCATGGCGCAATCGGTGGCTGCGGGCGCTGGCGCCGAGCTGGTGGCCATTGATGCCGAAGGCAATCTGACAGATGCCGGCTGGGCCACGCTCAATGCGGCCGACGCCATCATCATGGGCAGCCCCACTTACATGGGCAGCGTCAGTTGGCAGTTCAAGAAGTTTGCCGATGCGTCCAGCAAGGCCTGGTTCAGCCAGGCCTGGAAAGACAAGGTGTTTGGTGGCTTTACCGCCAGCGCCAACATGAATGGCGACAAACATTCCACGCTGCATTACTTGATGACGCTGGCCATGCAGCACGGCGGCCTGTGGGTCGGTACCGGCTTGCATTACAACAACACCAAAGCCTCTGACCGTTCTGATGTCAACTATCTGGCTTCAAGTGCTGGCCCGATGGCCCAGACCCCGGGCGACGCGGGTGGTGCTGACATGAATGCGGGCGACCTGGAAACAGCCCGCCTGTTTGGCCAACGGGTGGCTGAGGTCAGCGCCAAATTCAAGGCTTGATCCGGCGTATTCGCTGCGCCCGGTCAACCACCAAAGGCGTGGCATCACACGATGCGTGAGCCGCTGTGCTGTCAGGTGCGCTTAATTTTCTGATTGATCGTCTTTTGAGAGGTGGCTCAGTGCAGAATTCATGCAATCCAGTTGCATGAGTGTTGTTCCATGAAAAGCCTACATCCTGTTCGTTCTTCGCTGCGCCCAGCCCTGGCGCTGTGGGCTGCTGCCCTTGGGGTGTGGCTGCACTTTGGTGAGGCTGCCGCGCAATCCGCTGTGATGGTCTCGGAGCAAGACTTTCTCTCCGACATGCCCATTGTGTTGTCGGTGTCGCGTTTGCCACAGCGACTGGATGAAACCCCGGGCGCGGTTACGCTGCTGGACCGTGAAGCCATTCGCCGCAGTGGCGCGCGTGACGTGGCAGACCTGCTGCGGCTGGTGCCGGGTTTTCAGGTCAGCACGTCTTTTGAAAGTGTGGCACCGCTGGTCAGTTACCACGGTGCCTTTGACAGTTATTCGAATCGGCTTGAGCTGCTGATTGACGGGCGCTCGGCCTATTCACCGTATTTCATCGGCAGCATCGGACCAGGTCTTCAGACCGTGGCGGTCGAGGACATCGACCATATTGAGGTTCTGCGTGGCTCCAACTCGGCGGCTTACGGCGCTCGGGCCATTCTGGGGGTGATCAATATTGTGACCCGTGATGCCGACGACACCCGGGGCGCTCAGGCATCGCTGAAGGCGGGTGAAAACGGTATTCGCGATGTCTGGGCGCGGCTTGGCTGGGGCGGTGATCGGGGTAGTTTCCGATTCAGTGCGGACCGCCGTGGTGACGACGGGTTGGCTGGCGCCAACGGCAGCAATCGCGTCACGCGGGTCAATTTCAGGGCCGACTTGCATCCCACGGCCAGTGACGAAGTTCAGTTGCGGGTCGGCGCGCTGTCGATTGATGCCGGCAAGGGCTTTGCGGGGGTCGTCGACAATCCGCCACGCAGTACTGCGTTTGCTTCCGACCACGTGCAAGTTGACTGGCGCCGCAGCCAGGGCCCTGACGCAGATCTACTGCTCAGGCTGTCGCATAGCCGGGAACGCTACGACGAACTGTTTCCGTATTCCTTGCAACGGTTTGGCATCGCTGATTTATATAACGTTGAAGTTAGTGGACATGCCGACAGCGATTCGCTGACCCTGCAACATGCGTTTCGCCAGGGTGACGCACTGCGCGTGGTCTGGGGTGGAGAATTTCGCAGCGAAAAGATCGTCTCTCGCCCTGTTTACAACACCGATTCGACGTTTGTGACCGATTTTGCCCGTCTTTTTGGCAATGTGGAGTGGCGCGCGCAACCCTCGATCCTGTTCAATCTGGGGGCCATGGCCGAGCGAAGCAGTGTCACTGGCGGCAGTTTGGCACCACGTCTGATGGTGAACTGGCATGCGGCAAAGGGTCAGACCCTGCGCGCTGGCATTTCCCGGGCCTTCCGACCGCCCAGCAATTTTGAGAATTTCGCCGACGTGCGTTATGTCTGGCGTGACGTGTTGCTGGGTGTCAACGTGTTGGGCACTGGCACGGTTCAACCAGAAAGTGTGTTGTCGCGCGAGATCGGTTATCTGGGCGATTTTCCACACTGGGGTTTGACGGTGGATGTGCGGGCTTTTCACGAACAGATCAGCGGCTTCATTCGCCAGATAAATTCCAGATTGCCGCGCTACTACGTCAACGACGAGAGTTTTGCCATCCGGGGTCTGGAATACCAGGCCAGGTGGAAGCCGTGGGCCGGCGCCGAACTGGTACTCAACCAAAGCTACACCGACATCCAGGCGAAGACTTATCTCTCAGACAGTTTTTCGTCTCTCAATCTGTCTGGCACACCGATGGCGGCACCGAATCTGGCCAGTTCCATTTCGTACTTCCAGAAGTTGCCAGGCCAGGTTGATCTGACACTGACCCATCAGGACAGTGGCACTGCCAGACTGACGGGATCAGGCTCGGGGAGCCGGGTGGCCATGACCCGCACTGACCTGCGCCTGAGCAAGGCCATGCGATGGGGTGCCACCAAGGGAGAATTGGCGCTGGTGGTGCAAAACCTGGGTCTGTCGTACCAGGATTTTGACCCGTCGTTTTCCTTCAAGCGCCAGGCCTTTTTGAGCCTGCGACTGGACAACTGAGCGCGACATGGGGCGTGGATGGCGCGGTGTGTACTGGGGCTTGGCGCTATGGGCGCTGGGTTGCTGTGCGCAGGCGCAGCATCAGCCTCCTGCGTCCGAGCTGTCCCTGATCATTGTTAGCAGCGATATCTCGACACCTTATGGTGAAGCCATTGGGGCGCTGACCATGCATTGGGTCCAGGGCGGCTTTTCGCGCGACGACATCCGGCAAATGTCATCGACCGAACTGTCTGCAGCCATCAAAGCCGGTCATCGACCGCGCCCACGGGTGTTTGTCGCACTGGGCGCAGATGCCTGCGCGGCGCTGGCGCGAGGCAGCGTCCAGTCGCCGGTGCTGTGCACCCTGATCCCGCGAGGCAGTTTTGAGCGGGTGTTGCTTGATAGCAAGCTGCGGGTATCGAGCCTGTTTACCGCGCTGTACCTGGACCAGCCCCTGAGTCGGCAGTTGACGCTGCTGCGTCTGTCCTTGCCACAGGTCAAACGTCTGGGCGTGTTATTGGGGCCGGAGTCGGGTGCCCGGCTACCGGCGCTGAAATCGGTGGCTGCCACGGCTGGGCTGACCGTGGTGGAGGCACGGGTGGATAACGCCGAGGGCATTTTTTCAGCCTTGCAACAGGTGCTCGATGGCAGCGATGTGTTGCTGGCCATGGCGGACCCGCGGGTGTACAGCAGCACCAGTATTCAGAATATTTTGTTGTCGGCGTTTCGTGCCGGGGTGCCCATGGTGGGTTTTTCACCGGCCTATGTGCGCGCCGGTGCGTTGCTGGCCTTGCACGTGACGCCAGCCCAGATCGGGCAGCAGGCAGCCGCTCTGCTGCTGGATGTGATGCATGACAAGGCGCTTCCGGCCAACCCGGTAGAGCCCAATGATTTTGAGGTCGCGGTGAACCAGCATGTGGCCCGGGCGATGGGCCTGTCCCTGAATGCAGGGGCGTTGCAACAGGCCCTGCGTGCGGCCGAGCGTGCGCCATGATCGCTCTGAGCATCCGTACACGCATGTTGCTGGCAGCCCTGCTGCCGCTGGCACTGGTCAGCACCTTGCTGGCTGTGTTTTTCATGCTGGCACGCTTCGATGATTTGCAGCAGTCCTATCAGCAGCGCACTCGCTCAGTGATCCGACAGTTTGCACTGGCCAGTGAGTACGGCTTGTTTTCTGCCAATGAGCAACAGTTGCAATCCCTGGTGATGGGTGTTCTGCGTGAGCCAGACGTGCGCTGGGCGGCGGTGTTTGACCGTGGTGGCCAAAAGTTGGTCAGTGCTGGTGATGAAGGTGGCCTGAATTTATTGGTTTTTGATGCGCGAGAGGGTCAAACTTTTGACCCGCAGCGAGGACTCGACGGGTTGGCGCAACCGGTTTTTTCCATGGGTCTGTCACTGGATGATCTGTATGAGGGCGGGACCGGCAAGCGTGCACCCACGCTGGCGCAACTGGGTCAGGTCCAGGTTGTTTTCTCCCGCCAGTCGCTGGAAGGGCGCCGCCATACCTTGCTGGGGCTGGGGGCTTTGATTGGTGCCCTCGGTCTGGCGTTTGGCCTGGGTCTGGCAGCCTATCTGAGTCGCGGGGTGATTCGGCCCATTACCCGTGTGACCGGTTTGATTGAGCGTATGGGCCGAGGTGATTTTGCCGAAGCACATGCCGCGCGGGCACTGGTGCAATTCGGTGACCCCTTGCATGATTTGCAGGACAACCTGTACCGCATGGCAGACCGTCTGGCGTTTTCGCGTGATGATCTGGAGCGCCAGGTGACACTGGTCACGCAGGCTCTGCGCGAAAAGAAGGACGAGGCAGAGCAGGCAACCCTGGCCAAATCGCGTTTCCTGGCGGCAGCCAGTCATGATCTGCGCCAGCCAGTGCACGCGCTGGGGATGTTTGTGACTCGTTTGGCGCAACTCTCGCATGACGCGCAGTCGGCTCAACTGGTCAGTCAGTTGGAAGCCTCGGTGCGTGCCATGCAAAACCTGCTGGATGGTTTGCTCGATGTCTCGCGGCTGGAAGCCCAGGCGGTGCAGGTCAAACCGTGTGCCTTCGCGCTGGACAACCTGTTTGGGCAACTGGAGCACGACCTGCGGCCCATCGCATCGGACAAGGGTTTGCGCCTGCGTATTCGTCCCACGTCACTGTGGGTGATCAGCGATGCCACACTGGTGTACCGCATCTTGCTCAACCTGGTGTCCAACGCCTTGCGCTATACCGATCACGGCGGGGTGCTGCTGGCGGCCAGACTGACCCAGGGTGGCCAGCAGGTGGCGCTACAGGTCTGGGACACTGGCATCGGTATTGCACCGCAGCATCACCAAGCCGTGTTCACCGAGTTTTACCAGGTTGCCAACACCGCGCGTGACCGCACCCTCGGGCTGGGCCTGGGACTCAATATCGTGCAGCGCACGGCCGAGTTGCTGGGTCACCCCTTGCAACTGACATCCAGCCTGGGGCGTGGCACCCGGTTTACCTTGACGGTGCCGCGGGCTCAGGCGCAACCGGTGCCGTTGCTGACGGGTCAGCCCGAGCCCGAGCCGACCGATGACCTGCGGGGTGTGCCGGTGCTGGTGATCGATGATGACGATCTGGTGTTGACGGCGGTGGTTTCGTTGCTGGGCGGTTGGGGCATGCAGGTTTATGCCGCACTGGGGCTGGAGCAAGCCCGGCAGCAACTTGCCACGGGTTGCCTGCCGGCGGTCATCATCAGTGACTATCGTCTGCAGGACGAGGTCCACGGTATTGAGGTCATTGAACGCTTGCGTGCGCAGCTTCAGCGGCCCATACCGGCGTGTCTGATGAGCGGTGACACCGACTCCGGGTTGATGCAAGCGGCGCAACGTGCAGGCCTCACCTTATTGCACAAGCCGGTCCGGCCGGCCAAATTACGCAGTTTGCTGCGGCACCTGCTGCAAGACCGTGGCCACCGTCATACGCTGCCTGACGGTGACTTGGTGTAACCCCAGCGACCGGCTTCGAGTGCCGCCTGCGTGCGGGTTTTGACACCAAAGCCACGCAGGATGGTTGAAATGTGATTTTTGATGGTCTCGTCCGACAGATTCAGGCGCAAGACGTTTTCCTGGCGTGATGTAAACACCGGTGGCTGCTTCAGCAAACCATCGTCGGCCCATCCAGAATTTAGCTCGGGTGGTGAATAAACTTCGCCCGCCAGCACCAGGCGCAAGGCCTGCAGCAACTCTTCGCTCAAGCCGGACTTGGTGATAAAACCCGCTGCGCCTCGGGCCAGCACGCGCCCAATGATGCTGGGGTTGGCAGAGCCTGACAGGATGACGACCGGCAGTTCGGGGTGTTTCTTGCCAAAAATGGTCAGCGCGGCCAGCCCATCCATGTCGGGCAGGTGGTAGTCCAGCAACACCAGATCGAGGTCGGCGTGGCGCTGGGCGATCACGAAAGCTTCGGCGCAGTCGGGCGCTTGCAACACTTCAGTGGGCTCGTCGGGCAATAGCCCCTGCAACACCTGGCACAGCCCGGCGCGCACCAGAGCGTGATCGTCAACCACCAAAATTTTCAAGAAATGAGCTCCAACTGCTTTCCTACAATGCAGGTTATGTTTGTTCACCTGCGCCTACACAC